>TARA_B110000908_G_scaffold57096_1_pt1 | contig 38265 bp, 37 predicted proteins | sample TARA_B110000908 | Tara Oceans TARA_B110000908 (sample SAMEA4398067) | marine metagenome | biome: Polar Biome; feature: [DCM] deep chlorophyll maximum layer (ENVO:01000326); material: water (ENVO:00002006), including particulate matter (ENVO:01000060) such as... | depth 36 m
CCTAACAAGGCAGCACCCAACACTCCCACCACCGTGGCATTGGCCCCACGCACACCGGCGCGTGCCCAGGCGAAATGCTTGAGTCGGTTCCACACAGGTAACCCGCCAGCCAGTAATACCATACCGGGGAGAAAAACGGCTAAAATACCCACAGCTCCACCAAGTGCAGCATTTCCAAACAGATTCATCGATGCTCCAAGAAAACCTCCAAAGGTAAACAAAGGCCCCGGCACAGCCTGTGCAGCACCGTAACCAGCAAGGAAATTATCCTTTTCCACAAAACCTGTATCCACAGTACTGGTTTCCAAAAGCGGCAAAACAACATGACCTCCGCCAAAGACAAGGGAACCCGCCTGCAACAATCCTCCCGTGGCTTGCGCGTCCTTGTTTCCGGGAAACATAAATGGCACAGCAAGCAAAGCCGCCATCAACAAGGCTGCTATTAGAACACCCCGGACAGGTGAACCCTTGCTAGGGCTAGAAGTAGGGGCCGCCGCCTTAACGCTCTCCTCCTCCGCCTTTTCCTTAAAGAGCACCATCCCCATCAGGCCTCCTAACAATATAATCACCGGTTGCATCCATGCTATTGGAACTAAGGCAAGGACAACCAAGGCCACTGCCGCCAGAATCATCTCGGGCCAGCGTGGACAGAGGTTTTTACGCATCCCTAACAAAGCCACCGACACTACTGCCACGGCAGCCAGCTTCAGACCATGGAGCCAACCTGTTCCCAGCCACTCCTGAATGCTTCCCATACCTATTGCAAAAGCGATCATTACCAACGCTGAGGGCAGTGTAAATCCTAGCCATGCCCCTAGCCCGCCTAACCAACCGGCGCGCTCATATCCAATGGCCGCACCCAACTGACTACTTCCCGGCCCCGGTAAAAACTGAGTCAACGCCACCAACTCAGCATAACGCTCCTCGCTAAGCCATTTTCCACGTTCTACATAAGCCTCCCTAAAATACCCCAGATGAGCCACAGGCCCACCAAACGATGTCAGCCCCAGCTTCAGTGAGATCAAAAAACATTCCATCATTCCCTTCATCCTCGTTGGCATGGGGTGACTTTAAGTTTTAAGTTCCAAGAATCAAATTCCAAATACTTGTCATTTTCGACAAAAAGGCCTACTACCCACGCATGCTTAGCACCGCCATCAATCGACTCCGCGTCATCAGCATCATTGAAGGACTTTCCTTTCTCTTCCTGCTCTACCACTCCATCTACACAAAACGGATCCTTGGAGTCGAAGATGCCATCAAAATCCCCGGTATGATCCACGGTGTTTTGTTCTGCATTTTCTGCGTTGCTCTGCTCAATGCCAAGATCGTGCAAAAATGGACGATCAAGCCACCGTTCTGGATATTTATGGCCTCTCTCGTTCCCTTCGCCCCCATCTGGGTGGAAAAGTGGCTGGTTGGGCAGAAGCCTGCTGATAGAAAAGGCTAGTGCTTCGAATTGTTTAAATTGATGGGTAGATTCGCCGCAGATTTTTGAGAGGGCTAGGCGGAATTCTTTCGGTGAATCGGGATTCTCAGAAAGGATGATAACGAAGCCATCTCGAAAATAAGCAAGGAGATACCCATCAATTTAAGGAATTTGGAGCACTAATCCAACTTCGTTTCCACGAAACGGAACTTCTTGTGATAGTATCCCCCGTTGTGGTTCTTGCAGCAGGTGTAACAGCCTGCGTAGCGTTTCATTTTTCTGACCCTGTCGAATCCCTCACCACAAGCGGGGCAGGCATAACGCCACTTCTTTTGCATCGTTCTGCCGGGTAGAGGTAACGAATGCGTCGCCCGTTCACGGGGGATACCAAGATCGGCGCATGCCTGCCGCCATTCCACACCATGGGCGTTGATTCTTTTTCGACCCGCTCGTGCGTAGGCAACAAGATGCGCCAGTTCATGAAGGAGCGTGCTCTTCACCTCATCAGGAGCGAGTTCTTCCAACTTAGGGTTGAGCTCAATTTTCCCCTCAGGCCAAAATGCCCTACCAGCTGTCGTACGCATCCGGGAATTCCAAACAACCTTCACCTGATCCGCCAATGTTTTCAAACCAAGGCCTCGGAGTAACTCTGCACACTCTGTGGTTTGTTCCTCATCGACACCCCCAGCTGAAGTGGATTTCGCCTCCGATGCCCTATCAGCGCACGCAGGTTTTTTGACAGGTTTTTTTTTCCTGCGAAAGAGAAACTCCAATTGAATCACAAGACCGATTCTACTTGATCGATTCCATCACCACAAGTGACATTCATCATCCAACCAAGAAAATTGGTATGGGAACCAGCAATGCGGCATCCGCAAGCACCCTGAGGGAATTTATGGAAAATCTGTCGCGGTAGTGATTAATAATCTGCAGCGTTGCAGCGGCCACCATCACCGCATAGAAAAACGGCTTGGAATACTCATCGGCATACATCGCAGCAAACACCAGCGATCCTCCAGCAAGAATGATCAGACCCATCGTCAGAGTCTGTTCATGCCGGTAGGCCGTGTTTTCATCTTGGGAGGCATCCGCTTTTTCCCAGAGATCAATGGCCGTAATATTCATCATACACAGTAATCCGAACACCCACACCTCTCGGCAGTGGAAGAAAATCACAATGATCGTACTCAACACCATTCTACCGAAATTCCATGCGGCATCAACAGGACCTGTGTGTTTAAATGCGTAAATGACGTCGTTCAGGTCAGTCACCAACAGTGTTGCATTCGCCGCATTCACGGGGATTCCTATTCCCATCGCAAAAATCATCCCTGCGAGAAGGTTCTTCACATAGGGGACCTCTCCACGATCAATGAATGCCAGACCAAAATAGAGCCCGCACAAGAGAGCTGCCACTAAACCTGCCGAGAATATCGATCGCGATAGCACAAACATTGCGTAGTAGATGCTAACACCACCCGCAATAAGAGCAGCAGTCAACAGCACCCAACGCCAACGCCAGTGAAATAGATGACGAGGTGACGACTTACGAACCTCAGGATGTCTCCATCCGTCGATAAGCCGGTCCAAGACGTAGACACACCATATCGACGTAGGCAACACGATCCATGCAGCCGTCTGAATATACTCAACCCTCAGCGCCCGAGCCAACATCCACATCCATGCAACAGCCACCAACGGAGCATCAATGCTCAACAAATTGGGCAATAACCAAGGAGGATTTTGGCGGTGATTCATGGGGGCGTGTTCGCAATCACCCGATAATTAAAGACTCTCTTTCAAAAAGAAGGGCCACCTATACTCGGTGAAAGCTAAAAATAGTGGGCCTTGATGGCCTAGTGAGTCTTCCCTTCGGCGGAAGAATGCTCGTCCCCGCCCTTATCGTGCTCAGGATGTTTTTCTGTCTTCTTTTCTTTCGGATACAGGTTCTTAGTCCCGTCCTTCGCACCATCGGCGCTGTCTTCCCATTCGTGGCGTTCACAGGAAATAAACGAAAACAAACCAACGATTGCAAATGTGCTAAAAATGAACTGTTTCATGTCAGGGAGTTGCATAAACCATCCCAGCTGGAAAGCAAGACGTCATTGTAGGGGATTTTTCTCTGCTTGTTACTTGCCAGAGACAGCCTCTTGCCACAGATTACAGCCAACTACTAACCAACAGCCCACTCAAACCATGACCATATCAGATTCCCTACCTACTCTTGCTGCGCTCCCAGGCGCGCTCGGACCTATCGTGCTAGCCATCGTGGCTATCTTCGCGATCGTGTTTTTCTTCATCTTAATCAAATTTTTCGGTATCTGGTTGCAAGCCCGCACCGCTGGAGCCCCTGTAAGCATGATGAACCTTGTCTTCATGCGCTTCCGTAAAGTACCGCCCGCTCTGATTGTAAATAGTCGTATCACGGCTATGAAAGCAGGCTTGCCGTTTTCTACCGACCAACTCGAAGCACACTACCTCTCCGGAGGTGACATCACCCATGTTGTGCTCGCTATGATCGCAGCTGACAAAGCCGGTATCGCACTTCCCTATGATCGCGCCTGCGCCATCGACCTCGCCACCAAAGACACCGGCAAAACAGTACTTGAAGCCGTCCGCACCTCGATTAACCCGAAAGTGATCGACGTCCCGAACCCCGCCATGGGAACCACCAAGATCACCGCGGTCGCCAAAGACGGTATCGCCGTCAATGCCCGCGCCCGTGTCACCGTTCGCACCAACCTCGACCGCTTCGTCGGTGGTGCTACCGAGGAAACCATCATCGCCCGTGTGGGTGAAGGTATCGTAACCTCTGTTGGTTCTGCCCTCTCCTACAAACACGTGCTGGAAAACCCCGACAACATTTCCAAACTCGTGCTCGAAAAAGGGGTGGATGCGTCCACCGCCTTTGAAATTCTCTCGATTGATATAGCCGACGTGGACGTAGCCGACAACATCGGCGCTCGTCTCCAGGCCGAACAAGCTGAGGCCGACAAACAAGTCGCCCAGGCCAAGGCCGAGATGCGCCGCGCTGCTGCCGTAGCTGTAGAACAGGAAATGTCTGCACGCACCCAGGAGATGCGCGCTAAGGTTGTCGAAGCCGAGGCAGGAATCCCCATGGCCATTGCCGAAGCATTCCGCAACGGTAACCTAGGTATCATGGACTATGTCAAATATGAGAACGTCAACGCCGATACCAAGATGCGTGACTCCATCGCAGGCGACGACAACGAAAACTCTGAGTAAGCTCTTATGATCAGTGCCGCCCTTCCACCGAAGGGCGGCAACTGCTCGCTAATACCTGACAACCAATAACTAATAACTAATCCCCATGGAAGAACTCGACGGCCGGCTTATTATCCTGATCCTCTTTGTAGTGATCAGCGCGATCAAGTGGGTCATTGAGAAAATGAAAGGCAAGGGAGACCAGCCCCATGAGGTCTCGGAATCGTTGGAGGATATTTACGAAGATTTTCGTGAAGAAATCCGCCAGCGCCAAACGACCGTCCAGCAAGAACAGCCTGTTCAGTCACCACCTCCGATCGCCCAGTCGCCCCCGCCTATCGTCCAACATGCACAGCATACACAACCTCAAGCGAAGCAGTTTTCTCCCCCTAAAAAGAGGACGCTTACTTCCGAGGAACAAGCCGCTGCAGCACGCTTCCAACAGCTCTCTAGTGGTAAGCGAAAACGTCGCAATAGTCCCAAGACTTCGATTCGAGGTCTACTCTCCAGCCCCAAGGCTGCTCAACAAGCAATCGTCCTCTCTGAGATTCTCGGCAAGCCGAAGTCGATGCAGGACGCTTGATTTTTCGTGGTATAATTAGTGTCACACTTCAGTCGATCCTCGACACCCACCTTTTTCCCGATAAAAATGCACTCCATGATACGCCTCATGGATCGCTATATCGGCAAGCAACTCATTGCTGCTACGATCTTTGGTGTTATCGTCCTTAGCGTCCTATTAGTCATGGGCAACCTTTTCAAGGAGCTACGCCCACTACTCGTCGAGGAACACGCCTCCCCCGCCCTGGTGATCCGCTTCATCTTCAGCGTACTTCCCTTTTCCCTGATCTACACCATCCCATGGGGTTTCCTCGTCGCTGTTTTGTTAGTCTTTGGTCGGCTCTCCGCCGAGAACGAGCTGGTTAGCATGCGCATGGCTGGAGTTGGGTTACTACGTGTCGCCGCGCCGGTTTATGTGATCGCAGGCCTGCTATGCTGCCTCTGTCTCTGGCTCAATATCAGCATGGCTCCCAAGGCGAAGGACGAGATGAAATTCGTGCTCTACGAGGCGGTTAAAGAAAACCCCAATGCCATGCTCGATCCCGGCGTAGTCCAGACTCGTTTTCAGGATCAAAAAATATTTGTCGAGGCTCGTGAGGATAACACCCTGAAAGGCATGCACCTCTATATGCTCGATAAGGAAAACGAAACAGGTTTCCCTATAATGAGTGTCTACGCCCGCGAAGCCAAGCTTAAGATCATTCAGGAGAGCAAACAGATCAGACTTCACTTAACAGATGCTTATATGGAAACACACACACCCGATGGAAAACGCGAACTCGCATTCATCGGTGAGCAGGAGCCACTTCTGTTCGACTTTGCCAGCGACCGGAAGAAAAAGCAAAAGGCCAGCACGATGACTAACGCCCAGATTCGCCAGGCACTGGCTGATGAGCCCACTATGGAAGATTCCAAACGCTACAAACTCAGCAATGAAATCCACCGTCGCTATGCATTCTCCATGGCCTGCCTTGCCCTTTCCATGGTTGCTGTTCCATTAGGAATCAATGCACGCCGAAAAGAAACATCCACCGGGCTTGCCATCAGCATTGTTGTGGGGCTTGGATACTTTCTGTTTTTCATGATTGCTGATTCGTTTCAGAAGAAGCCAGGCAATACTGCCATCTTGCTCTACTGGCTTCCTAACATCACCTGCCTAGGGCTTGGTGTCTTGCTGTTCTTCAGGGCCCGCAGAAAATAACAGGATATGTCGCGCCTCATCAAATCCACTTTGCGTAAGGTTCGGAGAGAAACTTTCCGAATTCTCTCGGGTAATGGTCTCGATTGGCTCCCAATCCGAAAATCTCTAAAAACGTACAACAGCCATAAATTCGGCTACGATATTAAGGCGGCACTGAACGTTGCCCTGCTCGCACTACCACAGGGCATGGCCTACGCAGCCATTGCAGAACTCCCCATCTACTACGGAATCATTTGCTCCGCCATCGCGGCCATCGTGGCACCCCTTTTCTCCAGTTCTCGCCACACCATCCTCGGTCCAACCAACGCAACTTCATTTATGGTGTTTAGTTTCTTTGCTGCGGCAGCTGGAACAATGGATAAATCACCTGTGGAATACATGCCCCTGCTGGTCATGATGGTAGGTGTGCTGTCAGTATTCGGTGCCCTTTTTAAAGTCGCAGACCTCCTGCAATACGTCAGCCGGAGCGTGCTCGTCGGTTACATCACCGGAGCAGCCCTGCTCATTCTAACCAACCAGCTCAAACACGTGCTTGGCATTGCAACGCCAATGGGCCAGGGCGAGGGCGAGTCAGCCAAAACCTTTTTCACCATCGTCGAGAAGATGAGCGGGCTATGGGAAAGCTATCACTGGCAGCCTGTGGCGCTCGGCATCGGAACTTTAGTTCTTTATCTTGTCCTTCAGAAAAAAATCCCCGCCCTGCCAAACTTCGCCATCAGCCTGACTCTCTCAGCCTTAGCTGGATGGATGTTGAGGATGTGGGTACCGTCATTTGAGATGCTTGAAACATTCAATGCCTTCCAACTCAATAAACTCTCCCCGTCGCTGCCGAATGTAAACTTGGATGATATTTCGGCCCTATTAGGCGTAGCTTTCGCCATCGCCTTCCTCGCATCATTGGAAAACACCGTCATGGCCAAATCGCTCGCTAGCCGATCCGGTAGCCGATCGGATGTGAACCAAGACATGCTCTCGGTCGGAATGGCTAACATCGTTACGTCCATGGTCGCCGCCATGCCTGCGTCAGGCTCATTGACTCGCTCGGCGCTCAACTACGAATCACACTCGAAGTCGCGCTTCTCATCCATCTTCTGCGGCCTGCTCTGCCTGATAGGATTCTACGCTCTGGTAAAACTACCTATCGTGGAAAACATCCCGAAAGCCTCGCTGGCAGCGCTCGTCATCGGGATCGCCATCTCACTCATCAACTGGAAAAACATCCGGATCTGCCTGCGTTCCACGCCCGGTGATGCTCTGGTGATCATTACGACATTTTCCGCGACCTTACTGACCCGACTCGACTACGCCATCTTCATCGGCGTTGGCCTTTCCATCACCCTGTTCCTGCGCAAGGCATCCAAACCACACCTTGTGGAATATGAAATGAGTGACGCGGGCGACCTCCGCGAAATGGGTAAAAAGAGCCAACGTCAGATCCCGGCCATTTCTATTGTGCACGTCGAAGGCGACCTATTTTTCGGCGCCGCCGACCTATTCCGGACGCAAGTTCAACGTGCCATTACTGATGAAAACCTGAAGGTGATTATTCTTCGGTTGAAAAACGCTCGCCACCTCGATGCCACCAGCGTTCTAGCTCTAGAGGACCTCATCAAACACACCCGAAAAAAAGGCGTTCACGTGCTCATCTCAGGAGCCACTCGCGACGTCTACGGGGTGCTCAAAAAATCAGGTGTCCTCGAAACCCTGCAAGAAGGATGCGATCGAACCCAAGGCGAAACCAATCTGTTTATGTATTTCAGAGAGAACCCAAACATCTCCACCCGCGACGCCCTCATTCGCGCCCAGGAACTCCTAGGCACTAAGGAAGCCGATATCAAAATCTTCTTTGATAAGAATAAGGAAAAATAAGGCGAGTTTGGAACTTACCCTACTTTCCAATACAAAAACTACTGAAGATCTCACCAAGTAATTCCTCGGTATCAATCCGTCCTGCAATTTCGCCGATGGCTTCCATGGCATCACGAAGTTCGACGGATATAAACTCGGCTCCTTCACCATTGGTCAGAGTGGTCTCGGCCAAAGTCAGGGCGGTTCGAGCACGTCTCAAACACGTCTGATGGCGAGCATTGATCGCCACGGCATGGCCACCCCACTCACCTGCGCCCATAGAGAGTTCATGCGCAATGGTATCGATCAATGTTTCAAGACCATCACCTGTGGCGCAGGAAATATGGACACCTTCGACACCTGACCAGTCGTAGTGTTGGCTGAGATCGGATTTATTGATGACAAGGATATGGTGACGCCCTCCTATGTCATCTTCACTCAGATGACTAACACGCGACTGGGTGCCATCGACCACTTCTAAAATAAGATCCGCCGTTTCTATCTGATCGCGCGTCCTCTTTACCCCCTGCTGTTCGATCAAGTCATCAGACTCTCGCATACCAGCGGTATCGATCAAGCGAACCGGAATTCCTTGGAGGTTAAGAACTTCTTCGACGGTGTCTCGGGTCGTGCCTTCGATATCGCTAACGATGGCTCGCTCGTATCCTAACAGCCGATTTAGTAAACTCGATTTCCCCGCATTGGGAGAACCAAATATTACAGTCCTTACACCCTCGCGCAATATCCGCCCTTGTTCGGCTGTTTGTAAAAGCTTTCCAATACTGGCACAGGCTAACTGGAGTCGCTTCACCAATGCCGAGCCCGTATCCGTATCAATATCTTCTTCTGGGAAATCAATATACGCCTCCACATGAGCTGCAATTCCGAGGATTTCCTCACGAATTGCTTCGGAAGTATCGCCCAAGACTCCCTGCAACTGCTCGTGCGCTGCACGCATCGCAAGCTCGGTCTGTGCAGAAATCAAATCCATCACAGCCTCTGCTTGGGTAAGATCCATTTTACCATTAAGAAAAGCACGCTGACTAAATTCTCCTGCAGAGGCGGGCTGAATACCAACGTCTAATAGGCGTTGCAACACTCGCCGCATCACCAGCACACCACCATGGCAGGCAATCTCTACAGTATCCTCACCGGTATAACTCCGTGGACCATGAAAACAGGTGACCAACACCTCATCGATAACCTCCCCATCCTCAGCTGTTATTTTTGTTAACTTGGCATAACGCTCTGCAAATGTCGCCGCACTCTGACGGCTTGGCAAACAGTCGCTCACCCTAATAAATGAGTCTGGTCCGCTCACACGGATCATACCGACGGCTCCCATACCAGGAGGTGTCGCAATAGCGGCGATGGTCGTTTCCATGAGATTATTTTCCACCGGCATCTTCAGTAGCGGGAGCTTTCACAGGAGCTTTAGGCACTGTGTTTCCAACTTCGCCACCCACACCGAGGAATTCCCAGCAAACAACCTTTTCAATCTGCAGCTTGGACGGTCTCTCATTAGTCCATCCCAGCTCAATTGTTGCCGTGCGCAGAATTCTATCCCGATTCATGCCTCTCCAGTTAAGTTCACCAAGAATTTTCCCAGCTTCGGAATCGACCAGAATAGGAAGATTCACGTAATGCTTAGGATACGCAAAATCCTCAAGGCGATAAGTCCGGTAGCGCCTGTCATCGCGGAGTGCGTGACTCAGGGATTCACTTGCAACCACGCGGAACCTCTTCTTCTTCTTCGGCTGAGCGTAATCCACAAAGGCTCGAAAAGTGCGTTTCTTCCCTTGGATAAACACAGAGGCATCAAGTTTCAGCCCCTGATCGGTTTTCTTGAAAAAGGCATTAATTCCAATCGGCTTGGAGAGGTTGTGTTCATCAATCCGGTAGGCCATTTCCATCAGAGTCGTCGGTCCTCGACCCATAACTCGATCCAAAGATCCAATCGGCGCAAAATACTCCCGTATATCAATCTGGACAGGTTGACGATACTGCATCAGAAAAATTCCACGTTCATGATCAATGTTACTACCCATAACGTGCCCGAACGATTCCATCGGAGTATCTGAATCGTCGATTCCTTCAGGATAGTACATCTCTAACTCTTCCATCACGCCTTCGTTAGGAATCACATATTTCATCCGCTCTTCAGGCGACTTGGCAAACATAAACCCAATGAGCACCTTGGAGGCGTCCTCTTTCCAGCCCGTCATTTTCCACGCTTCGTCTGACGTGTTTTTATCGGCAGTGGGAGAACTAGAAGCTTTTGGGTCCTGTTTATCCTGCTTCCACTTTTGAGCCAGCCAGAATGTTACCCCTCCTACTACTAACAAGATCAGTGCCGCCACAATCACAGCGACCATATTCCCCTTGCCTCGACGCTTGTTTCCAGCTCCGAGGGAGGATACTTGAGGAGAAACAATGTCGTTCTTTCTTGTAATCTTTTGAAGGGATTTTTCAGGAGCTTTCAGGCGCACCGGTTGCTCAGCAGGGGCCTTTTCCTCAGGCGGTTCAAATGCAGGAACCTCTGGCAAGCTCTGATCTGGCGAGGTTATTTCCTTTCCACAATGGGGGCATGGAGCCGTCGTCGGAGGCAGTCCAGCAGGAATGAAGATAGCCTGCTGGCAATGTTTACAGGGAAAACTAGCCTGGGAAAGTTGGGATGAGCCGCTCATGGTCAAGAATAGTTGATAGCTGGGGTATCGTAATCTTTGAGGTCCAAGTGTCAACCATGCATCGGTCATCAATTAAAGCCCAACGCTAGACTTCAGCCATTTAAAACCTCATCAAGGACCTCAATGCAGCGCTCATTTTCAGATTGGGTTCCGATGGAAATACGCACCCACTCCGGAAGTTTATAACCCCTCATCGCACGGATAATCACGCCCTTTCCCAACATCTTCTGGAAGAGATCATCGCCGTCGCCCACTTTGACGAGAATGAAGTTCGCCACGCTCGGCACAAATTGCAATCCACGTTCAGCAAAGGCCTTCTCATAAAATCTAAGACCAGTGTTATTAGTTTCCAGAGTTTTAGCAACGTGCTCCGTATCAGCCATCGCAGCCAGAGCAGCAGCCTGAGCCATCGCATTGGCATTAAACGGTTGTCGGGCTTTTTGTAAAATCGCAGCAACCTCCGGAGACGCCAATCCATAGCCGATCCTCAAACCAGCCAAACCATAAGCCTTGGAAAAGGTGCGCAGCACGCAAACATTGCGCCCTTCAGCAATGTACTTAAGGGTATCAGGCGCATCATCGAGAAATTCGTAGTATGCCTCGTCAAATACCGCCACCACATGCTCCGGGAGGCGATCCATAAAGCGGTCAAGCGCCTCTTGCCCAACCAGTGTTCCTGTAGGGTTGTTAGGATTGGCTATAAACACCAGTCGTGTGTCCGCCGTAATTGCATCTGCCATACCATCGACATCGTGGATAAAATCGGGGTCTGCCACCTCAACATACTTCGCACCAAATAGCGTCGCCATTAATTTATAGACGACAAATGCGTGCTCCGCAGCGATCAGCTCAGCTTTCGGGTTGAGAAAACAATGACACAGCAGCTCGATGATTTCGTTGGAACCATTTCCCAGAACAACATTCTCCAAACCGAGCCCGTGTTTTTCTGCCAGAGCTGATCTCAATTTAAATCCACCACCGTCAGGGTAGATGTGGACTTGATCAATCTCATTTTGCATGGCCACCTTGGCTGCAGGAGCCGGACCTAGTGGGTTCTCATTGGACGCGAGCTTAACGATCGTTGCTGGATCCAGACCGAGCTCGCGGGCGGTTTCCTCGATCGGCTTCCCGGGCTCATAAGCCACGAGATCACAAACAAACTGATTGGAAAATTGTTGAATCGACATGGCGGCAGGCTAGGCGACAAATCCCCCCTTCGCAACGCAATATATCATCATGCCGTGGCAGTATAGATCGACGCCACCCCAAAGGTAAGCGGATCTGACTCCGCTCCGGAGAAACCATTTGCCTCAATCAGATTGGTCATATCCTTACCACTAGGAAATTGCTCGATGGTTCCAGCCAGGTATTCGTAGGCATCCCCTTCTCCCGTCATCAGTCCTGCGATCTTGGGTAGAATCTTGTTCAGGTAAAATCGATACGGCCCTCGCAATATCCCCGTAGGTAACGAGAAGTCCAAGATAAGAATATGCCCCCCTGGCTTGATCACGCGGTGCATCTCCTTAAGAGCATCAGGCCAGCTCGCCATATTGCGCAGCCCAAAGGCCACAGTAAGCACATCATAAGAGTCATCATCAAACGGCATATTCATCGCATCGGCCACGATGGTTTCACGCACACCACCATCAGCCGCATAGGCTAACATTTCCTCACAAAAATCCGACCCCGTCACTTTCGCATCAGGGCATTTTCTCTGTATCTCCAAAGCAAGGTCACCGGTTCCCGTTGCGACATCCAGAATACTTTGTGGCTCCCAATCGGCAACCATGCGCCCAACTTTCTTTCGCCACAGAATATCTGTGCCCACGCTGAGCACATGATTCGTGACCACATAACGGTCGGCAATACGGCTAAACGCCTCTTTGACATATTTGGGATCCTGCACGCTTTTAAACTCCAAGTTTTAAACTCCAAATACCAACTTAATCCGGTAGGATGTCGCGATAAATTCCAGGGTCACTACCTGGAATTTCTACTGCACCGATGGCTTTCTCGTAAAACTCACGCGGCCCCACGCCTCCGATCATACCATAGACGTAGCCCAAATCCTTGAGTCCCTTCATGCATTTGAATAGTAGCGCTTTACCAATTCCTGTACCTCTTGCAGCTTCACTCACACCGGTCGGGCCGTAAAAGCCTTTGGCCGTTGTTTCATAACAGGCAAACCCAAGAATCTCTTTATCCTTTGTGGCGATGTAGCAGGTCACCGGCTGACGTGAAAACGCGATCTTCACTTCGCTCTCCCACTTTGGTGAAAAATTCTCCCCTGCCCAGGCAGCAACAATGTGGCGTTCATAGGCACGGGCGCGACGAAGAACAATCCCCTGCGACTCCACCCGTTCGAAGATCTCCTTTGTATCGGGTAGCTCGTAGAGCCTTACCAGCATGTCAATCATGGGTTCTTTGATATAGCAACCGGCGGCTATTGACCAGTGACTAATGGACCAATCAACTCTTGAAATGGCCAAGCTTCGATTTCCTCCTGATCCCGAATCACATCCATCAAAACGGGAACGCCAGTCAATTCTTCAGCAATCCCTTTGTTCGTGATCGCCGCTGTATCCAACTCGTCATCCAGGTGATTAAAGATCAAGCCTGCTGGCTCGACGCCGATAGCTCGCATCGCCTGCACCGTCAGTAACGTCGTGTTCAAAGCCCCCAGTCGATTGCCCACGACAAGAATGACAGGCATCCCCAGCTCCTTGGCCAAATCAGACACCATGTAATCCTTCAAAATAGGCACAAGCCATCCTCCGACACCCTCGGCGATAACCGCCTCGTATTCTGAGCCCAGCTCTTTGCATCCTTCGATAAGGGGCTCAACGGTCAGCTCATGGTTTTCGAACATACCCGCCACATATGGGGCTGCGGGTGTTCGCAAATAACATGGATTTACCCGATTCAGATCAACGCTACCTCCCGAGGCATTCTGTAATGCATATGCATCCTCACGTCCACCGCAGCAAATCGGTTTATACCCGACGGCATCCACCCCCTCGGCTCGCAGTGCTTTAATAATCAATGAGGTCACATACGTCTTTCCCGCGCCGGTGTCCGTTCCGGTAATAAATAGTCCTTTCATTTTCTTCTAATAAAAATCACTCCTCTACGGCCCTGGCACCTGGCTTTGAGGTCCCCGACTGCTCAGTCTTAACAATGTAGTTAATCAGAAACCAGATCGCTATTGCCACCATTAAGGTCGCTAGCTTTGCCGGCCAATTCTTCTTCAGTATGTTCTTCATTGGTTTCTTCATTAGGTAAAAAGATCGATTCCATTTTCTCACGGAATTCCTCGTCGCTTAAATTTCTGACAAGTTTGCCATCAACGCATACGGAAACCTGCCCTGTTTCCTCGCTCACCACAACGGCTACGCAGTCGGTTTCTTCAGTCACCCCGATCGCAGCCCTATGCCGCAATCCCGTGCTACGGTCTGCCAGCTCACGCGAACTCACAGGGAATACACAACCGGCACCTGCCACTCGGTTCTGGGCAATAATCATACCACCATCATGTAACACTGTCTTCGGATGAAAAACCGTCAACGCAAACTCCGGGGATAGCACCGCATCCAACTCCACACCGGTTTCCAAATGTTCCTTCAGTGAGATCGACCGTTCAAAGGCAAACAGCGCCCCGATCCTCTTCTTTGAAAGCTGACCCACTGCATCGGCAATGGTATCGAGAAACTCGTGTTTCTGTGTCTGGGAAAATAAAAACAACTTACTACTACCCAAACGCGCTAGGGCATTACGTAGTTCTGGTTGGAAAATAATGATCAATCCGAAAGCCATTAGCGCCAGAACCTTGTAGAGAAGCCACCAGATGACCTCTAGTTCAAGCACAAGAGAAAGCAACGATAACACCATCAGCAACAGCACCAGCCCCAGCAAAATCCTCGCGCCACGCGTCTTCTTAAACGCACGGTAAATCTGATAGAGTCCAAACCATAAGATCAGTATCTCCACTCCATCCGTCCAATGTTGCCTAAGAAAATCCATTTCGTGAGTATGATCATAAACTGAAAACCTGCTACTGGAAACTTCAATCTGACATCACGACACAGAAACCCACCTAAAAAAATTCTGTCAATTATGCTAATTCTGTCTAAATCCCTTCTCAACACACAAAACGTTCCATCCGTATGAGTGAAAATAACAGCTTCCAGGAGATAGCCGATGCTATCCGCGCCCACGACACCTTTATTGTCCTTAGTCACCTTCGCCCTGATGGCGATGCCATTGGCTCCCAGATCGCCCTCGGTCACGCCCTCGAGCAAATGGGAAAAACCGTCCACTACATCAATGAGGACGGCACCCCTGACAACCTGACCTTCCTTCCTGGCAGCGATAAAATCCAAACTCCACCAGCGGAACCTCTCGATGTGCAAGTAGCCATCGCTCTCGACTGCGCCACCAAGCCTCGCCTCGGAGACAATGCCCTTAACGCTGCGTCCAAAGCTACCCTCTGGATCAACATCGACCACCATGTATCCAATCCAGGTTACGGTGACCTCAACCACATCGATTCAATTTCCCCCGCCACAGGCCAAATCCTCTATCATCTGATCACCGAGCAAGGCCTCCCTTTTTCCGAGCTAAGCCGCGACTCCATCTACGTCGCCGTCTCCACCGACACTGGCTCATTCCAATATTCCAATACCACGGCCGCCACCTACGAGATGGCCGCCGACCTCGTTCGACGAGGTCTGGATGTGGGAACCATCAACTCCCAGACATACGATAATAATCCTTATCGAAAAATCGAACTCCTCCGTTCCCTACTCAACACCCTTGAACTGGTAGACGATGGCAAAGTCGCTCACTGGGAATTACTCAACTCCGTCAAAGAGGAATACAAACTCAAGCCCGAAGACAGCGAAGACCTCATCGACCTCATCCGAGGCATTGAAGGCGTCATCGTTGCCGCCTTTTTTGAAGAACTCCCCGACGGAAAAATACGCGTTTCACTCCGAGCTAAAGACAGCACCGTCAACTGCAGCGAACTTGCCCAACAATTCCGCGGAGGTGGCCACGCCCGCGCCGCTGGCATCCGCATGACTGGTCCCCTTGATGACGCAAAGGACAAAGTCCTTTCCGCCATCTCGGGAATTATGAATGTTGAATAGTGAATGTAGAATTCACATCCTGATTAACCATTCCAACTCATTCACCATTCTAAATTCATAATTCAACATTCATCTCCATGGCTAAAGACATTCAACATTCAACATTCAACATTCATAATTCCGCCGCAGGCGGCGACGATCCCTGTGGCGTCCTGCTCGTTGACAAAGAGCCCGACATGACGTCCCACGATGCCGTCGCTATCTGCCGCCGACAGCTCAAGTTCAAAAAAATCGGACACTGTGGCACACTCGACCCCATGGCCACCGGACTACTGATGTTAGTCATCGGTCGTGCCACCAAAATTCAAGACCTGCTCATGTCCGAGGACAAAGAATACAAAGGCACCATGACCTTGGGAGTCACCACATCTTCGCAAGACAAGGAAAGCGACACCCTTGAAGAAAAAGAAGTCCCCCCGTTCACCGATGAACAAATCGACACAGCCTTCAATAAATACGTCGGCAATTTCGAGCAAATCCCCCCGATGGTTTCCGCCATCAAAAAGAACGGCGTCCCACTCTACAAACTTGCTCGTAAAGGCATCGAAGTAGAACGCAAACCCCGTGCTATCTACATCACCGACTACTCAATCGACCGCATCGGCCTCCCCGAGGTTGACTTCACGGTCAATTGCTCCAAAGGTTTCTACGTTCGAACCTACGCCCACGACATCGGCCAAGACCTTGGCTGCGGAGCTCACCTCTCCGCTCTTCGTCGCACACGCTCCGGCAAGTTCCTCGTCGACGGAGCCATGACCGCAACAGAGCTCAAATCAGCCACCGCCGAAGACATCAAAAATTCCCTCATCAGCCTCTCGGAAATTTCATTGATGCGAGGAGCTTGAGGAATTTTGAATAGTGAATGTAGAATAGTGAATTCATGGACGTTGATATCACAGAGCGAACCTTTGATTTTGCAACTCGCATCGTGCAGTTATGCCAAGTCCTAGATGAAAATCCGGGCACTCCCAGAACGCTCGCGAACCAACTACTTCGTTCGGGAACCTCGATAGGAGCCAATGTCGAAGAAGCTCAGGCAGCTCAGAGCAAACCCGATTTCATCTCCAAACTATCCATTTCTTGCAAAGAAGCCCGAGAAACACTTTACTGGCTACGGCTACTAATCGCCACTGGCATCATGCCCGAAACTAAATTAGTATCACTCAAAAACGAGGCTAACGAACTTGTCGCTATCCTCACCACCATCATCAAGAACTCTCGTGCATAGTATCATTCACTATTCACTATTCTAAATTCACTATTCTAAAATGGATTATTCAGCCCTCATTGCTCAACGCCGCGATCGCTTCGCAGAAGTTGAAACACTCATCACCGACCCTGATCTTTTTTCCAACCAGAAAAAGGCCACCGAGACCATGCGTGAGCATCGTCGGCTCAAAGAGATGCTGGAAATGTGGGACACCCTCGAGACCGCCAAAACCAATTTGGCGGAAAACCGTGAACTCGCCAAGGAGGAGGACGAGGAAATGGCCGAGATGGCCAACATGGAAATCCCCGAACTTGAGGCGACCATTGAACAACTCTCCCAGGACGTACAATACGCACTAATGCCACGTAATGAAGCAGAGGACCGTGACGCATTATTAGAAATCCGATCCGGTGCTGGCGGCGACGAGGCGGCCATCTTCGCAGGCGAAGTCATGCGCATGTATCAACGCTACGCCGAGCAGCGTGGATGGAAACACGAGCACCTCGACTCCACACCATCCGAAGCCGGTGGTTTCTCCAAAGTCGTGCTCAAGGTTACCGGCGAAGAAGTATTCCGTTTCCTCAAGTACGAGTCAGGCGTTCACCGCGTTCAGCGTGTCCCAGCGACCGAGACCCAAGGCCGCATCCACACCTCCACCGTTACGGTTGCTGTTATGCCCGAAGCTGAGGAGGTTGATGTTCAATTCAAAACGGAAGACCTTCACATTCAAGCGACACGCTCTGGTGGCCCCGGCGGACAGCATGTCAACACCACTGACTCCGCCGTTCAGATCACTCACCTGCCAACAGGTATTCAAGTCAAATCACAGGACGGTCGATCCCAAACCCAGAACAAAGAAAAAGCCTTGGCCATTCTCCGTGCTAAGATTTTTGAAATCAAACAACGCGAACAGGAAGAGGAATACTCAGCCCAGCGTCGTTCACTGATTGGCTCTGGCGACCGATCGGAAAAGATCCGCACCTACAACTTCCCACAGTCACGCATCACGGACCACCGCATCGGCTTCACCACCCACAATATGGATGGAATTTTCGACGGTGATCTCTTTGAAATGACCGCCGCCCTACAAGCCGCAGAAATGACCCAACGCCTCGAGGACGCTGGGATGGAGTAACGTAAAAGAGCTTAAAAAGCTCTTCTACGCACCCAACAACCGCCTTGCAATATTCCATAATGTCAGTATATTGCCTCCATGAAGACCACAATTGATATTCCAGATAAACTTTTATCGGATGCCATTCGTTTCACCAAAGCGAAGACCAAGAAGGATGCCATCCTCACTGTTCTGGAGGACTTCATCCGCAGGCAGAAAGTCGCAGCGCTAGCATCCACCTTCGGAACCTGGGACATGGCCAGCAACGCAGAAATCGAAACCGCCGATGTAGCACAATCCAAGCTCACCAAACGGGCAAAAAAATGAAAACTCTCATCGATAGCTCGGCATGGATAGCCGTGTTACGCCCGAAGGGAGAACAGGCGTTAAGGCAAGAAGTCGAGCAACTACTCGCAGGCGACAACGCCGCCATCACCGCACCCATCTGGTGCGAGCTCTACCGAGGCATACGGGGCAAGCGCGAAGAAGCCCAGCTCCACAACCTCCGCTCACTCTGCCATTGGCTGGACTTCGATGCCACCTGCTGGGAACTAACCGCCGAACACGGCAGGACATGCCAGCGCAAAGGCGTGAATGTGCCTACCAGTGACTTGCTCATCCACTGCTGCGCAGAAAGATACAAAACAAAGCTCCTGCACCGAGACAAGCACTTCGAGCTCATTGCAAAAGCTGTAAAGTAGCCACAGCTCGAAACAACCCGCCGCGTCGACTCGTGCCCATTTTTACAGAAAACACTCTACTCACTACAACTCAATACGTCGCATCAACAAATCAAGATATGTAGATTTGTTCTTGTTTTCCGTGGTTTTACCATTAAATTCCTGCCAACCCGCCATTGGTTCATTTTTTAATTCTTCATTCATCCATTTCCCATGCCCCGTCCTGACGCCACCGCCGAACTCACTTCCGCTCTAAAACAACGTATCCTCATGCTCGATGGAGCCATGGGCACGACGATCCGTGGATACGGACTCAAAGAAGAAGATGCTCGCGGAGAGCGATTCAAGGATGCTCCCAAGGATTTGCTCAATAACGGTGATATCCTCACCTTGACCCGACCCGATGTCATTCTTGATATTCATAAACGTTTCCTTGAAGCCGGATCAGATATTATCGAAACCAACTCCTTTTCTGGAACGTCCATTGCTCAGTCGGAATTTTTTGTAGCAGACCCCCGTGAATCGGGTGAAGGCCGCAAGGATCCGGATTTCTATCAGACGGTTCTCGATGACGAGTTTCTCAAGGAGCTCGCCTGGGACCTCAATGTGGAGTCGGCCAAGCTCTGCCGCACTGCCTGTGACGAAGTTACCGAAGCGACGGGCATCAAACGCTACGTCGCCGGCGCGATCGGGCCGATGACTGTAGGATTGAACAACGCTGCTGTAGATCCCGATGATCCCGGATTCCGCACCGTGACCTTCGATCAAGTTTACGAAGACTACAAACGCCAAATCCGAGCGCTGGTCGAGGGTGGTGTCGATATCCTGATGGTGGAAACTATCTTTGATGCTCTTAACTCGAAGGCGGCACTGGTGGCGATCCAAGATGTGTTTGAAGAGGACGGCTTTAAGCTACCGATCATTATCTCCGCCGCCGTGGGCCGGGGGGGTGAGACGATGATTTCTGCTCAGAAAGCCGAGGCCCTGTGGAATGCCGTGGCCCACGTCAAACCGCTCGCGATTGGTCTGAACTGCTCATTAGGACCCGATGAAATGCGACCCTTTATCTCGGAACTGAGTCGGGTGGCGGAAAGCTTTGTTTCCTGTTACCCGAACGCCGGCATGCCGGATGCACTTTCGGAGACAGGTTTCCCGATGCTTCCCGATGACATGTACAACCACCTGCGCGACTTTGCAGAGTCTGGTTTTATCAACCTCGCCGGTGGTTGCTGTGGTAATACACCTGAGCACATCGAGGCCATCGCACGCGGGGTCAAAGACGTTACGCCACGCGTAATCCCAGAGATCGAACCCCTACTACGCCTTTCCGGGACGGAGCCATATAATCACTCCAAGGAGAAAAATTTCTTGATGATCGGCGAGCGCACAAACGTCGCCGGCTCACCACGTTTCCGAAAACTGGTGCAGCAGGGAAAACTGGAAGACGCTCTAGCAGTGGCACGCCAGCAGGTGGATAACGGCGCTCCGGTGATCGACATCTGTTTCGACGATGGCCTCATCGATGGAGTTGCCATGATGACCCGATTCCTGAACCTCGTGCAGTCCGAGCCAGACATCACCAAGGTGCCCATCACGGTGGATTCCTCGAAGTGGGAAATCCTACTCGCGGGGCTGAAGTGCCTGCAGGGTAAGGGTATTGTCAACTCGATCTCCATGAAAGAAGGTGAGGAAGTCTTTAAGCAAAATGCGCGTACCATCATGAAATTCGGCGCTGCTGCCGTAGTGATGGCCTTTGACGAAAACGGACAGGCGGCGACCTACGAGGAGAAAATCCGCATCTGCGAACGCGCCTATCGAGTGCTTGTCGATGACGTCGGCTTCAACCCACAGGACATCATTTTTGATCCTAACATCCTCACCGTCGGCACCGGTATCGAGGAGCACAATAACTACGCTGTCGATTTCTTCAAAGCCACCAAGTGGATCAAAGAAAACCTCCCCGGAGCCAAGGTCTCTGGCGGCGTCTCTAATGTTTCTTTTTCATTCCGTGGAAACAACCCCGTGCGGGAAGCGATGCACGCCTCTTTCCTCTACCACGCCGGAAATGCGGGGATGGACATGGGCATCGTCAACGCAGGCATGTTAGAAGTTTACGATGAGATCAAACCCGACATGCTCAAACACGTCGAGGACGTGCTTCTCAATCGCGACCCAGATGCTACGGAAAGACTCTTAGACTATGCCGAGCAGTTCCGAGGCGTTAAAAAGGAAATGCAAAAAGAAGATCTCGCCTGGCGTAAAGAACCGGTCGAAAAACGGCTCGAGCACGCGCTACTTCGCGGTATTGATACCTTCATTGTCGAAGACACCGAGGAAGCACGACTCATCTACAAAATCCCTCTTAAAGTCATTGAAGGCCCGCTGATGGACGGCATGAGCGTGGTTGGTGATCTCTTTGGCGCTGGTAAAATGTTTCTCCCTCAGGTGGTCAAGTCCGCCCGAGTGATGAAAAAATCTGTCGCCCACCTTGAACCATTCATGGAGGATGAAAAGCAACTGAAAGTGATATCCGTCGCCGCCGAGTTGATGGCCAAAGACAGTTCTCTCACGGAAAAAGATGCCCGCACCGAAGCGGAGAAATCGATGAGCGCCGGCCGCATCATCATGGCCACCGTCAAGGGTGACGTGCATGACATTGGTAAAAACATCGTTGGGGTAGTACTTGCCTGCAACGGCTTTGAAGTCATCGATATGGGGGTGATGGTTCCTTGCGAAAAAATCCTCGCACTCGCCGCCGAGAAACGTGCCGATGTCATTGGCCTCTCCGGCCTGATTACACCATCGCTGGATGAAATGGTCAACGTGGCCAAGGAAATGGAACGCCGCGGTCTCAAGACTCCTATTTTGTTAGGTGGCGCCACCACCAGCCCCGCACACACCGCAGTGAAGATAGCGCCTCACTACTCAGGCCCCATCATCCATGTGTTAGACGCTTCCCGCTCTGTGCCTGTGACCACCGCCCTGCTCAGTGAGAACGGCCGCGATCGCCTAATCCAGGAAAACGATGCCAAACACGAAAAGCTCCGCGCCAATTTCAACAAAAAGGACAAACCAACCGTCAGCCTGAAGGCCGCGCGGAAGAATGCCTTTACCTGTGATTGGGATAGCTACCAGCCTGCACAGCCCGAGTTCACTGGCACCCGAGTCATTGAAAACCAATCGCTCCGCGAGCTGGTGGATTACATCGACTGGACACCGTTCTTCCACGCTTGGGAACTACGCGGCGTCTGGGATCGTGAAACCAAGACCCTCAAAACCCGTAATGCAGAGGCCGCCCAAGTGGCTAAAGATCTCTACGCCGACGCGCAAGAACTGCTTGAAGACATCGTCGAGACCAAACGTTTCAAAGCCAATGGCATCTATGGATTTTTCCCCGCCCACTCAGATGGTGACGACATCGTGCTTCCTGAGAACAACGTGACCTTCCACACCCTTAGGCAACAGATCGATAAAACTAGCGGTAAACCACACTTCGCACTAAGTGATTATATAACACCGAGTGAGGGTGACCACATTGGTGGCTTTGTTGTTGGTATACACGGAGCCGACGAGTGGGCAGCTGAGTTACGTGAAAAACATGAAGTTGACTCCGCCATTATGGTGCAGGCCATTGCCGACCGTCTTGCTGAAGCTTTTGCCGAACTCCTCCACCACCGTGCTCGCGTAGCATGGGGTTATGAGCGTCCAAACGAGTTCAACCACAACGAACTAATCAAGGAGATCTACCGAGGTATCCGCCCTGCTCCAGGTTACCCGTCCCAACCCGATCACACCGAAAAGAAAGCGTTGTTTAAACTACTCAAGGCTACTGCACAAACTGATGTGGCACTCACCGAGTCCTGCGCTATGCACCCAGGAGCCGCTGTGTCAGGTCTACTTTTCTCACACCCTGAAAGTAAGTATTTCGCCATCAGCGATCTCCAGAAAGATCAGGTGGAAGACTACGCCAAGCGCAAGGGCTGGACGGTCGATGAAGCCGAAAAATGGCTTGGACCGTGGCTAGGATACTAGGTAATACCATTTTATAGTCGGACTTAACTCTTCAAATAATCCCGAGGTCATTGTATTTTGTTGTTCCATAGTTAGCTTGCCTGTTAATAGGGTAAATTTAGAATTCCTAATCCACTCCCCCCTCTTTACCCAGTAATCCACTATCTCTCCCCATGCAGTTCCTCCGACCACCTCTGTCAAAAAGCACGTTCCTAGCAGTAAGAGCAATCGCAGGATTGCCACGCAGGCCCCATTGCGGCATTAATAAAACCATACTCAAGACCATCCGCTATATTTTCCCAGCCCTGTTGATTTCGATAACTTCACTCAAGGCCGAATCGAAAATCCAAAACGTCCTTCTCATCATATCCGATGATTTAAAGACAAGTGCGTTGAGTTGCTATGGAAATAAAATCTGCAAAACGCCCAATCTGGACCGACTTGCCGCCCGAGGAATGGTTTTCCAGCATGCTTATTGCCAAGGCACCCGGTGTGCTCCGTCGCGACTTTCATTTATGCACAGCCGCTATAAAGGCAGCGACGGCAAGAACATGGGCGAGCATTTCCGGGATCACGGATTACACAGCGCCAGAGTCGGCAAGATCTACCACATGCGGGTTCCCGGTGATATCATCGCCGGCACCGATGGAAATGACATTGCCTCTAGCTGGGACGAAAAATTCAATACCCAGGGTCTCGAAGCCCACACTCCCGGCGATTACGCCTGCCTGAATCTCAACATCTTTACCAAGGAGTTGGAAAACCGGCAGTCCACCAAGATGCCCCACCGCATGTTCGTCTCAGTCCAGTATCAAGGCGATGGCTCAGATCAACCCGATTGCAAAGCTGCCGACAAAACAGTCGAGCTTCTTCAAAAACATCAAAACAAACCCTTCTTTATCGCAACCGGATTTGTGAGGCCGCACTACCCCAGCGTGGCTCCGAAACAGTATTTCGATAAATACCCCCACGCAGACATGCCGCTGCTGAAGGTGCCCGCCAACGATCACGACGACATCCCAAAACCCGGACGGGCAGGGACGACGAGTCAGAAATGTGGTATCGCCAAATGGCCCGCCAATCAGCAACGCATGTGGTCAGCCTACTACGCCACCGTGACCTACATGGATGAGCAACTGGGGAAAGTGCTTGATGAATTAGACCGCCTCAAACTTACGGACTCCACTGCCATCGTGTTTATCAGCGATCACGGCTACCACCTCGGCGAGCATCACTTCTGGCAAAAGAGCAACCTGCACGAAGAAGTGACCCGCGTTCCCATGATCATCGCGGCACCCGGAATGACACCGGGCTCCAGCCAATCAGCGGTCGAACTCATCGATATCTACCCCACCCTTTGCTCACTTCTCAAGCTGCCCACACCCCAGACCGTCCAGGGAAAAGATCTCGTCCCACTTCTAAAAAATCCGAAAGCCCAGGTTCGGACCGCCGCCCTTTCCATGTTTCGAGGAGGCCATAGTCTTCGCGGAGACCGCTGGGCTTACATGCGCTACAGCAGCGGAGAGGAAGAACTCTACGACATGCAAAACGACCCCGATCAATTTATCAATCTCGTATCCAATAAAGAACGCGAACAGGTCAAACTAAGAATGCGCGAGCAACTAAAAACGCGACGTAACGAAATTAAGTAAGGTGTCCCATGGCCTATGATGAATTGCTCGCCGACCGCACCTGTTGTTTCTTTTCTGAGAAGGAGGTTTCTTTCTTGGATAAAAAAATGATGGGCGGACTCTGCTTCATGGTGGATGAAAAAATGACCTGCGGAATTCATATCGATAACAAACTCGATGATAGCCTGCTGATGGCACGCATTGGGGAAGAGGCCACGGAGGCAGTTCTTGATCACCCACACTGCATGCCGATGGACTTTACCGGTCGCCCCATGAAAGGATTCATCTTCATCGAGTCGATGGGACTTACGACAGACAGCGATCTCCACCACTGACTTCAGCTCTGCCTCGATTTCAATCCACTTGCTAAAAAGTCGGCTAAAAAATCAGCTAAGAGGACAAAGAAGAAGAAAAAGTAACCTCTAAACGTAAGGCAGCGATTCAGCCCTTGCCTCGATAGCTGAGCTATTCTCAAGCAGTTCCTGAATGGGATCCCAGCGCGCTGAAAGAAGAGCCTCACGGGCGGAGTTAGGCATCGTGACAGGGAAGGATGTTTCGCCATAACTCACCGTCATCGATATGAGGTCGATGCTGACTTCAAGTTTGGGATCGACTTCGACGGCCGCGGCGAGAGTTTCGATTTGCTGTAAAGTAGCGCAGACACATGGCATGCCGATGCCTGTTGAGTTTCCAAAAAAGATCTCCGCAAAACTCACCGCAATCATGGCGCGGAAGCGGCAGCGGTAAATTGATTGCAGCGCGTGCTCACGTGATGAACCGCAACCGAAGTTAGGTCCGGCCAGCATGATGGAAGCACCGGAAAACGAGGATCATCGATCGGGTGCCCGACCGAATTACCGTCTTTATCGAAACGAACATCGTAAAACAATCCCTCGGCGAGATCGTCAAAGGTAACACACTTGAGAAAACGCGCGGGGATGATGCGATCAGTATCGATATCAGCGCCGGGGACGTAGACTGCGGTGCCGCTGACTTGTTTGATAGATGATATGGACATAAAAAAGAGAATGGAAACAGGTGATTGTAACAGCCTTTTTAAGCAACTACTTCATTGGATATTTCTTCATAATCCGAGTCAGTTGCTCTTTGAATCCAGCTGAATATTTCTCAGCGCATTTCTCACCCAACTTGCCACCAGCAGCGGTCATTTGCGGCATCAATTTGAGTGCTTTCTGACCGATCGGAGATTTGTAGAACTTAACAAGGTCCCCAATTTCAGAAGCGGTAAATTGTTTTCCGTAGAGATTTGCCATCTCTTTTTTAAGATCAGGATCGGTGGCCACCTGGCTAAAGTAGACATCGGAAGCCTCCTTCACCTCTTTGACACCAGCCTCAGCCATTCCCTTGGTTCTGAGCTGATTAAGAAAGGGAGCAAAAGCCATTTTTGAGGTGTTTTCCATCGTATCCTCGATATTTAAAAGCTTCATCAATTCCATGGAGGGACTCAATTTCTCAGCTTCTTTTTCAGCTTCTTGGGCGACGGAGAAATTGATGGTTAAAAATACCACCATTAGCGTTACTATTGTTTTCATATACGTGTTTTTGGGTTTGTTTATTAGTTTATCGAGAATACTTCACGAGCATCGGCAAGCTCACCCTTGACGGCGGCGGCGGCGACCATGAGAGGGCTCATCAGGACGGTGCGGCCAGTGGGGACATAGGCAATATCCTCAGCTTGGATCAGACCGGCTTCTTCGAAAAGAAGATGGATCTGAGCCTCGTCTAGGGGCATGGCATCAGTAAGATTCATGATGTTTCGGGTGGTGATTCTGGGGACGATAGTAACGCATCTTGGCGGCGGATACGCCAATACCGGTGACCTCGGAGATCTCCTGTAGCGTCATACCTGATATGAATTTGTAGACGATAATTTCCTTTTCCTTAGGTTTGAGTTTGTTCAGTGCTTCCTGAATGTGAGCGCTTTTTTCTGATGAATCAGCGCCCTCAAAGGTAGCGGATGGCAGGTCCTCCTTGGCATGATCCTCGTAGGCTTCCTGCACTTCGCGCTTTCTTATAATCTTACTGATGCGGTTGCGGCAGTAATTGTGCACAATTTTATAGAGCCAGGTTTTAAACGCCGACCTACCCTGGAACTGATGAATCTTGTGAAACACTTGTAGAAGCGAATCCTGCGCCACCTCCTCGGCATCCTCGCGCGAGCCTAAAATTTCATACAAAGGTTATAAACGAGCCCTTCATAACGCTTCACGAGCTCTTTGTAAGCCTCCAAATCGTGGGGCAATTCATCTTGGCACAGCTTCACAAGCTCTTCATCAGAGAGCTGGCTGACTCCCGCTTCTTCAAAGGGGGAAACAATGCGTAATGGTGTAGTCACGTTGTTGCTAAACTAGTGGTAGCATAACGAACTGATGCCAAGTTGCCAGTATTTTTAGGGCTGCGTATTTTTGCGTATCTCCTAGGTCCGGATGAGATCGTTAAAAAAGCTCACCGGAAGAGTCATCCTCGACGACTCTCTGGTCTCCCCCTCTCTGTTTTTCCTCTTTGTAAAAATGGGCCAGTGGTTTCACAAGACTAGCGGGCAGAGGAAATTTACGTTCCTGAATCCCAGGTGCCAGCTCGGGTGAGCTCTCGTAGCCCATACGCATCATCTCGTACTTGGCATCCATATTATCGATGTAGTGCAAGGCCATAGCCTCCGGTGTTCGAGGCAACGTAGGCGACCCCCACTCGTGAGTGCCATGATGGCTCGCAATCAGATGCAGCAGGTGGAGATGAACGTCTTCTGTGGCCGGCTTGAGCTCATTCCAATCTTTAGCAACGGGTTTTTCCATCATCTCACGCCAGAGTTTATTGACGGTTTCGATCCCCAATGGGATGTGTCCAAGCATCTCGCCATGCATATTGAATGGTTGGGTAAAGCCAGCTTCAGGATAGGTGTTTTCCCACATCTTACCACAGTCGTGAAACAAAACACCGGCGACGATCAAATCGCGGTTCAGGTTAGTATATACCGAACAAACAGCATGGGAGCTGCGCATCATCTGGGCAACGTGCTCCACCAACCCACCTCGACGAGCATGGTGGTTTTTCCGCGCTGCGGCACTTCTGCGAAAACGATCTTCATACTGCCTAACAAATTCGGCACAGATTTCATTTAACCGAGGGTCAGCAATTCCACCGATCATTAAAGTGATGTCTGCCCAGTCGGCATCCTGACGGGCTCTGGTTTCAGGATCCCCGGCCAGGAAGTCAGCCCCCTCCCCTTCGTTAAGCAAGCGCATGTCCCACTTGGAGGAATCGATTCCATACTGATTCTGAGTCCACTCGCCGCTCAGGCGAAGTAGTGTGCCGTCGGGGAGATCCTGGAGGGCACGGAATTGAGGTCTGTTTTCCCAGACCTTGAGTTTCATATCACCGGTGCCATCGACCAGCGAAATTTCATAATAGGGTTTCCCCGTTTTTGTTTCGCGCTCCGCTTTGCGCTCTAACTGGGCATCAAAACTTGCTGAAAGAGGATCTACACTGGTGTGCAGCCTAAGTTGGGAAATTGTCATGTGGTCCACGACTCCAAGACTAGACTTTGTTGGCTAAGCCTCAAGCTCGGATTAGAGGCAAATTATCGACTACGTAGGATCTTCACCGTAACGATTCAATCCAAAGGTGCCACGGAGACAGCCCGTTTCTATGAGGAACCAAATCGACCCAACAAATGGAATCCAGCTAATAAAATACCACCAACCAGACTTATCAAGGTCATGCCAGCGCTTACACTGAATCGCCAGCATACACCAGATCATGGGAATATAGAGCAGGATTATCAATCCCATAAAGGCCCCTGAATTTTCGCCCAATACCGCCATTGCACCCAACATAGCAGCATAGAAAATACCGATAACAGAAAGAGAGGCACCCCAAAAAGTGCGCCGCGGTATACGACCCGAGAAGGAGAACAAAATACCCGTCAATGTCAGTTTAGGCTGAATACCGGATCCCATCCCTAAATTTGCCTGTGGTTTGCTGTAGGGATTTACCTGAGCTGGGGCCGATTGCGTTGCCATGGGGGAACCTAGGTTTATCTGTGGCTGATGTAACGTCGGGGCTGGAGCAGCTTGTGGTATAGGAGCTTCAAATAATCCATCGATGGATGAAGCTGGCAACCAATCCGTCATGCCTTCCGACCACACCAAGGTGTGCGCCGCGACCATTCCACTAGTAACTTGCCCATTTAAAGTGGCAGGTCATAGCTCCGTCCGTCGGCTCCTTCGAACCACTTGACGTAGGCTAGGTTGACGGTGGCAAATCCTCCGGGTGTGGGATAATCACCTGTAAAATACCAGTCACCACACGGCCCCTTGATACAGGCACGAAGGTTTTCGATCGTTTGGAAAATGACTTCCACCTCACCACTCCAACCAAGGTCCTCAGGGTATACCATCCGACTAATCTCTGCGGAAATTTCCTCGTCGGTGAAGTCATCGTAAATCATCTTCACCTTATTCACTCGCTCTTCACTTGGTTTTTTCAACTCCTCTTTACATGCCTGATAGACATCTGCAAGGAGTCGCGATTTACCAGATCGCTTAATCAGATTAATCGTTGCCTGGAATGCGATGAATTTCCCTAATTCCGACATATCGATGCCATAGCAGTCGGGGTAGCGAATTTGCGGCGCTGTTGAGCAAACGACAATCTTGCGAGGATTTGTTCTAGCAAGAATTTTAAGAATGGATTCTTTAAGCGTTGTTCCTCGGACGATTGAATCGTCCAACGCGACCAAAGCATCACCCGGCTTCACCAGATCATAAGTGATATCATAAACGTGTGACACCAGTTGAGCCCGTCCTTTTTCCTGAGAAATAAACGTGCGCATTTTGATATCCTTATGCACGGCCTTCTCACCACGTGGCCAGTTACGCATGATCAGGTCATCTAGAACATCCTCGGTAAGCACACCCTTCTCACAGGCATCCATGATTTCTGCTCGGACTTGCTGCCGTCGAAGCAATCGCAACCCATCCAAAAATCCATAATACGCTGTTTCTGCCGTATTCGGAATAAAGGAGAATACGGATTTATCAAAATTGCTACCAATCGATTTAAAGACCTGGTCAACCAGTGCCGCACCCATCGCCTTACGTTCGCGGTAGATCGATGGATCATTACCGCGTGAAAAATAAATGCGCTCAAATGAGCATGGGCTCGGAGGACGTTCATCGTGAAAACGCTGCGTGCTCTGCGACCCATCACGACGAACGATGATCGCCGTTCCTGGCTCCACCTCCTGAACATCTTCCTTATCAGCTTCGAACACAGTCATCAGAGGCACACGCTCCGAAGCAAAAGCAATCACTTCATCGTCCTGATAGACATGACATGGCCTAATACCACGAGGATCGCGCATGACAAACATGTCGCCATTTCCCACCACGCCACTGATGGCATAACCACCGTCCCATGGTTCTCCTGAATCACGGAGAATAGTTGGCAAGTCGATCTGATCAGAAATCATTGCGGGGATTTTCCGACCGTCCACACCTTCATCGCGAAGCTTGTGATAAAGGTCTGTGTGGTGCTCATCGAGATGGAAACCAATTTCTTCTAACACCGTCTGAGTATCTGTGCCAAAAATGGGATGCTGTCCGCGATCCATGAGCTTGGTATTCAGCTCACCTGCATTGGTCATGTTGAAGTTACCCATCACCATCAAGGTGCGGGTTGGCCAGTTACTGCGACGCAGGTATGGGTGACATGATCCCGAGTCAAATTCACCAGACGTGCCGTAGCGGAGGTGTCCGACAAGAACCTCACCACCGAAATCGAATTTCTCTTTAACTGATTTCGGATCTTCCGGATCGAGAATGCCCTTACGAGCCATTTTGTTGAAACTCTTCAGTTCCTTACTGAAAACGGATGCCATGGAATCCTTCGCAGCATCTCTGCGTCGGAAAATATACGACTGACCCAGTGGCATATCAAGCTTCACACAGCCGATACCAATTCCATCTTGGCCCCGGTTGTGTTGCTTTTCCATAAGAAGGAAAAGCTTGTTCAAACCCCAGAGAGCGGTGCCGTATTTATCTTTGTAGTAGGAAAGAGGTTTACGAAGTCGCACAACGGCGATTCCGCATTCGTGTGTCAGTTTATCACTCATGTAGGATAGTTAGCCGTTATCGGTTACTCGTTATCAGGACTAAGATTCCATGCTCACTCGAACCCCGTGGGTATCGGTGATAGTTCCGATTTTCACCCCACCAGGTCCTGCAGAGAGAATCTCGTCTGCTTGATCAGGTGAAACAATAACCACCCAGCCGAAGCCCATGTTGAAGGTGTGGAACTTATCGTCAGCATCGACGAATTCGAACATCTTCTGCATCGCGGCATTGTCCCAGTTAGGGATCACTACATCTGCACCGTGATTTGGGAGTAGCCGTTCAAGGTTTTCAGGAAGTCCACCACCGGTGATGTGTGCCATTGCCTTCGGCTTCACGCCGGCGGCTTTGATATCGTTTACGACATCATGGTATTGACGAGTCGGGGCAAGCAGGCTGACAATTTCCTCTTTAGTAAATGCATCACCGTGCTCGGCAAGAACGCGTCTGATCAAGCTGAAGCCATTTGCGTGAGGGCCATCTGAGCCGTAGCCAATAAGCACATCACCTGTGGCGATTGTCGTTGGGTCGATCAAATCTGGCTTTTCACAGCACCCGATACAGAAGCCGGAAAGTTCAATCACGTCCTCGGGAACGATACCTGGCATTTCGGCGGTCTCACCACCGGCCAGAATACATCCACAATCTTCAAGATAATCACACATACCTGCAATTAGGCGAGTGATTCTTGGTTTATCCAAAGCAGCTATCCCAATATAATCGAGAAACATGAGAGGATCGCCTCCGGTGGTAAGAATGTCATTCACGCTCATGGCGATAAGATCCTTACCTGCCGCTTCGAGCAAATCGTGTTCCAGCAGAAGCTCAAGCTTCGTGCCGACACCATCACAGCCCGTGACAATAACAGGTTTCTTGTAGTCACTGAGGTCGTAACATGCTGCGAATAGACCAAAAGCACCGTAGAGCTGCCGTTGAGTCTGCGTCCTGCGAACGTGAGCGCCAATATCCCCAACGAGGGCTGCCGCTTCTCTAGTGTCCACACCTGATTCCTTGTAGGTAAGTTTGCCCGACATAAATGGATAGCTGAATAGCTCTTGAGACCGCTTTGTAGCAGCATGCGAAGGACTGGCAAAGGTTTATTTCAAGTTCCCTCTCTCCATGCACAAATCACACCAAAAATTAAGCTTTTCAATAATACTTTATGTCACAGATTTCCTTATGAAGTCGACATTCTACTCACAACCTTTACCCTCGGTGACGGTTTATATAAGAGTCGCCAATACTTCACTGCCCGATCCCCATGGAACAACCATCCGAGACAATCAACTTCGAAGCTCCTTCTATCGAAGATCTCCAGCCACTATTCCCTTCGTATGAAATCGAGGATTTCATTGCTCAAGGAGGCATGGGAGCGGTCTACAAAGCACGTCAGATCTCTCTGGATCGACCTGTTGCCATCAAGATCCTCCCCCGTGAATTTGGTGCAGACCCTACATTCCGTGCATCGTTCGAGGCCGAAGCCAAGGCGATGGCCAGACTTAACCACCCTAACCTGATTGGGGTTTATGACTTTGGAGAAGCAGACGGCATGCTTTTTCTAGTGATGGAATGCGTCCATGGTAAATCTCTTTACCATTCGTCCTACGGGAAAGCCATCGACCCCACTCAAGCAGCAAAAATCGTCATCGCCATCTGTCGAGGCCTTGATCACGCCCACACCTCCGACATTCTCCATCGCGATGTCAAACCAGCCAATATTCTCCTCTCTCCAGACGCCACTCCCAAGATCGGCGACTTCGGCCTCGCCAGTCCGATGAATGAAACAGCCTCTGCTGACGAAACTATCTACGGCACCCCGGGCTACACGGCACCTGAGATTATTCATCGCTTTCAGGTCGATCGACGGGCCGACATTTTTTCCACGGGAGTCATCCTCCACGAACTCCTCGCAGGCGCTCTCCCGGACGAAGCAAAAACTCCACCATCCATGATCTCGGGATGCCCGAGGGTATTTGATGCCATCGTAGCTCGCAGCACCCAATCAAATCCGCAACTACGCTACACGACGGCCGCAGAACTTGCCGATGATTTGGAAAAAGCACTCAAGGCCACGCCCGTTGCGACCCGACTGAACCTCACTCCAGCCGCAGGCACAGGCACGCCGATCGCCAAGCCTTCAAGTATTGTCACAATCCCAAAGAAAAGCTCACCAGCGCTCGTAGCCACCCTCGTTATATTAGGCATCGCAGCTGTAAGCGTAGGTGTTTATTTATCATCTCAGAAAAAGGACACACCTCTTCCCACGACCGCCGAAACGCCTACGATTCCAAGCCCTAAGCCGGAGCTACCCCCAACACCTCTCCCCAAGAAACTTACGCCGGAAAAACCTACTCCTATTACAGTCAGTAAACCTGCACCAAAAATAGAAAGCCCGCGTCAAGCCCTCGCCAAGTTAAAAGAAAAACTCGCAAGTGGCGCCAGAGACGAGTTCCCAGAGGGCACCCTTGAACACAATGGCAGCCACTTTCTCCACCTCAAACAACCCGTCAAATGGCAGGACGCTTTACGCTTTGCCGAAGACCACGGAGCCCACCTGGCGATTGCCTCAACCAACGAGGATAAAAATTGGCTATCTCAATCGTTCAAAACAAACCAACCCACATGGCTCGGCGCCGGCATCGCAGCCAATGAAAAATGGCAATGGCTTGATACTAGCGAGTGGAACACGGATGACAATATCACCGCAACTTCAAAAAAACATCGTGTTGTAGCCTTCAGCCCCGAGGGCAATCTAACAAGCTCCCAAGCCAACCAAACATTTGGCTTCATTCTCCAGTGGCGAAATGACGGCTCAAATCCATGCACACTCGATGCACAACTCAAACGCACCGCAGATAGCGTCGAGAAAAACGGTATTGAAAAAGCCCGCTACCCCGTCGGAACCCGCACTTACCAAAAATCACATTTCCTACTGCTCTCCCGATCGTCGACATGGGAAAATGCGCACCAACTTGCCAAATCCTACAAAGCTCAGCTCGCGGTCCCCTCTTCCGCCATCGAAAACCAGTGGATGACTAGCACATTCGCTGCCAAGTCCAGCTACTGGCTCGGAGGTTACCTGCTTAAACCTAGCGACCCTTGGCAATGGACTACACGTGAGACATGGCATTCGTCAGGGTGGCAACCCGGCGAACCAAAGAGCGATCCAGCCCATAACCGCCTCCTCATGGAATCATCAAGCAACCCACAATCCTGGACCACATCCCAAGGAGCCAAAGGCGAGGCTGATGCCATTCTCATCGAGTGGAGTGCTCCGAAACGCGCCGCCACAGTCGGTTCATTTGATCTCGAAAAATGGTTCGCCACCGTAAACCGCAAGGTCAAGGACCGTGTCAGACCCGACGTCGAAGCATACGAAAAAGATCGTGACAACCGCATCGATAAATACATCCGCGAAATGAAGCGGGCCGCTAAAAAAATCGAGATCCCACAAATCCCTGGTCGTGGCGGTCGAGGAGGTCGTGGCAATTTCCTCGTCAATCTTGTTAACGAAGCCATGGACGAAGTTGAAGAATCCGGAGAGCTCCCCGAATCCATCCCCGAACGAGCCCCCGAAAGCTTTCACGAGATTCATGATGAAACTGAAAAGGACCTTATAAAAATCGACGCCGACTACCAAGTCAAAATCGAAGCCCATCTCGAATTTTACACCAAAGGGCTGCTGAAAAAATCTGCTGAGCTAGCTCAGGCAGGCTTTTACCCTACCTCAAAAACCATCAAGGAATCAGCCGAAGACATCGGCGAAGATACGTCCAAGTTTCTCGGCATTCTCGGCCTCTAATAAATGGGCCCAAGTAGGGGCTAATCGATATCCATGACTTTTACATTCGCCCAAAAATCTTTAAAGGCGTTTACAAAGACATGATGATCAGGATCATCCTGGTAGACATTATGCGTATCCAGTGAGTCGAATTTCAGCGAAATAGCGTAATCGAAACTCTTATCCGTCACCGGGCGCTCTTCAGTAGCTGCTGACTTACCCCACACTCCGCTAGCGATCTGGTCAATCTTGAGAAGTTCGTGCAATCCTTGTTCGAAGGCTGCCAAACTCTCTGCATCCTTCTTTTCCTCTTTCAGCCAAAAGTAAACGTGATGTTCCATGCGATCTAGTCTTCGCTATCATCACCACCATTGCCAAGCACGAAGATGAAATTTTCACAAAATCCTCTCGTATAGCCACTCTGTCATCTTCACCATCATCCCATGCGCCTTTTTCCAGTCATCATTATTACCAGTCTCCTTGCCTCACCACAGATATTGCACGCAGCCCCACAAACAGCGGCAAAACCCAATATCGTGTTGATTCTCGGCGACGATATGGCAATAGATTCCGTTTCCGCCTATAATGATCAATTAGGCCTCAAAACTCCCCACCTCGACCAATTAGCCAGCGAAGGCATCTCCTTCATGGACGCCCACTCCACCTCCGGAGTCTGCAGCCCATCCCGCTACTCCGTTCTCACAGGCCGATATCACTGGCGCTCCCGACTTAAAAGAGGGATTGTTGGAAAATGGGAACGTCCACTCATTAAGAACAGTCGACTCACCCTCCCCGAAATGCTCCGCGTCCAAGGCTATGCAACCGCCTGCATCGGCAAATGGCACCTCGGCTGGCACTGGCCGAAAAAAGGTGGTGGCACCACGGAAAAATTTACCGAAATCGATTTCACCAAACCCGTTAAAGGAGGCCCCATCGATCACGGCTTCGATTATTACTACGGTGACGATGTCCCTAACTGGCCACCCTATGCATGGCGGGAAAATGACAAAATCATCGGGCCACTCGACTCCACCATGAACGCCGGCTCCATGGTCGGAGTTTCATCTGGCCCCTCCGTAAAAGACTGGGACTTCTCTGCCGTCCTCCCTGAATATGCGCGTCGATGCTCCAAATACATCCACGGCAGAAAAGGGAAAACCCAACCCTTCTTCCTCTTCTTCCCGATGCCTTCGCCACACACACCCATCGCCCCCGATAAAACATGGCAGGGTAAATCCGGCGTTAGCGAATACGCCGACTTTCTCCTCGAAACCGACTGGGTGGTCGGCCAAGTCCTCAAAGCCATCAAAGACTCCGGCCAGGAAGACAACACCATCGTCATCTTCACCTGCGACAACGGCACATCACCCAAGTGTGACTTCGCCGGTTTGGAAAAGAAAAACGTCAACCTCCGCCACCACTGGCGAGGAAACAAAGCCGACGTTTACGAAGGAGGTCATCGTGTCCCCTTTATCGTGAAGTGGAAAAACCACGCCATCGCAGGCAGTCGCACAAACGAAACTATCACCCACACCGACATCATGCGAACTCTCGCTGAGGCAACCCAAGGCAAGCTCCCTGAAACAGCCGCAGTGGACAGTGTCAGTCTCATTCCAGCCATTAAAAAACAAGTTCGCGCCCACCCACTGCATGACATCGTCATCAACCAGTCTGGTAGCGGCTACTTCGCAGTCCGCAAAGGTCCATGGAAGCTCCTCCTCTGCCGAGGTTCCGGTGGCTGGAGTGAACCAAAAGAAGCCGCAGCTGCAAAAAAAGGCCTACCCAAAGTCCAACTCTACAACCTCGAACAAGACCCCAAGGAACAAAAAAACCTTCAGGCTCAATACCCTGAAAAAGTGCAACAGCTAACCGCAGCACTCCGCAGCAGCATCGAAGCCGGACGTTCGACCCCAGGAACAACAAAACTCGATGATGACGACACCACCTGGTGGAAAGGCTTGCCATGGACCGCTAAGTAAACCCGCCCTAAAAATACTAATTCACGACTTCTCCAGCACTCTCTATAAATCTTCCCATCCATGAAACGCCTATTTCTCAGTCTTGCCTCTTTTTTCTTCTATCTTGCTTCTGCGGGTGCCGCGCAGCAACCCAACGTGATTGTATTTCTCATCGACGACCTCGGCTGGGCAGATGTCGGATGCAACGGTTCCTCTTTTTACGAAACCCCCCATATCGACAAACTCGCCGCCAACGGCGTTCGTTTCACCGATTCCTACTCCGCCAACCCCGTTTGCTCTCCGACCCGAGCAGCCCTCATGACCGGTAAAGCCCCACAACGCGTCGGCATCACCCAGTGGATCCACCAACCTTCTAACATCCACCTTCCTGCCGAAGAGACAACACTCGCCGAAGCCTTTCAGTCCGCTGGCTACCAGACAGGCTACATTGGCAAATGGCACCTTGGTGAAAAAGAAAACCAACTCCCTACTGCGAACGGGTTTAACTGGATGAAGTCCGTCAACCGTGCCGGCCAACCCGCCACTTACTTCTTCCCTTACTCCAGAAAAAACAACCGCGGTTCCTACTGGGACGTCCCTGACCTCAAAGATGGCAAAGAAGGCGATTACCTAACCGATGCCATCACCGACCACGCCCTCGACTTCATCGACGAGAATAAAGCCAAACCATTCCTTCTCTACTTCGCCCACTACGCCGTCCACACACCCATTCAGGCACCTAAGGCACTTGTCGAAAAGTACGAAGCCAAGAAAAAGAAACTCTACGGCGACACCAAGGCTGAAAAAATCATGGACCGCTATAAAACAGCCTCACGCGCCAGACAAGATCACCCAACCTACGCCGCCATGATGGAAAACCTCGATACAAACATCGGACGTGTCATGAAAAAACTCGAGGATCTTAAACTCACCGAGAACACCATCGTGCTATTCACCTCTGATAACGGTGGCCACTGCCACCTCAGAAACCCTGGAGTCACGTGCAATCTACCACTCCGCTCCGGCAAAGGCTGGACCTATGAAGGAGGCACCCGCATACCCACCATCATTTCATGGAAAGGAAACATCAAACCCAGCGCCTGCGATACTCCTGCTATCTCCATGGACATGTTCCCCACCCTACTTGAACTCACCGGACAGAAGCTCATCCCCACCCAGCACCTCGACGGACAATCTCTCAAATCAGCCATGTTGGGAAATCCTGATAACGCACTCAAAACACGAGCCCTCTACTGGACCTACCCCCACAACCACGGATCAGGCCACAAACCCTCCCACGCCATTCGTAAAGGAAACTGGAAACTCATCCACTTCGACTTCGATAACACCAACGAGCTCTACAAACTCGATAATGATATGGGTGAAAAAAATAACGTTGCATCCAAACATCCTGAAAAAGTTCAGGCCCTCCACAAAGAACTTAATGAGTGGATTAAAAAGACGACGCCGGTGACGCCTTAAACTCCAAATACCAATACAAATCCACCATGAAACGCACACTACTAATTCTGGCCTCTGGCTTCTTGACTCTGGCTTCTCTGTCTGCAGATCAGCCAAATATTATTTTCATCCTCGCCGACGACATGGGCGTCGGTGATGTCTCCCACACTACGGGAAAAGCCCAGACCCC
>TARA_B110000908_G_scaffold133010_1_pt1 | contig 37095 bp, 33 predicted proteins | sample TARA_B110000908 | Tara Oceans TARA_B110000908 (sample SAMEA4398067) | marine metagenome | biome: Polar Biome; feature: [DCM] deep chlorophyll maximum layer (ENVO:01000326); material: water (ENVO:00002006), including particulate matter (ENVO:01000060) such as... | depth 36 m
TCGAGAAACTGTCGGACATAGGGTGAGAAGGTTTCCACATAGCGACGTTGCCCCTCAGCGTAGAGGGTGTGGAATGCTAGAGAGGATTTCCCTGAACCTGATGGCCCCGTGATAACGGTGAATTTCCCCAGTGGGATATCAAGATCGAGATTCTTCAGATTGTGCTGTCGGGCACCTCGAATACAAATCGCATCCGTGCTGATAGGGCGAGTCTTGGCTGTGTTTTTGGCTGGCACGCGAGCAATATGCTACGTCCTTAGAAAATTGCCAACAAGGACTTCGTGCACGTATTGCTTTATCGACCCGTTTGCGTTGGTGACGACGAAGTGGGGATTCCACCAGTAGCCACTGGTGGTTGGCTGTTTTGGCTTTGAGAACTAATGACCATGGTGATCACAGCAAGTACCAGATTAATGCAGGCGGCCATGACGACGATCAGAGACTTGGCATGTGAGACCGAACTGCTCGCAAGTGACGGCAGCGGTGTCGATATCTTGGCTGGGCCCTGGGCGACGTGATTGGAATAGGCAGAAATTGGAATGACGTTAGCGGCAGGTGCAGAGTCAACTGCAGGGTTGGTTGCTGAAACAAGTTGAGGATGTGATACGGGTGTCAGCAGCAGAGGAGAAGCAGTGAGTTCCTTGCCTGAGAGAATTTCATCAAGGTCTTCAGCCAAGGCTAAGGTGCTCGTGTATCGTAGTGCTGGTGTGGGGTGAATAGCGCGCATTACGACAGCATCATAGCGTTGATCGACAGGAGCGAGTCTTGAAGGTGGCAGGTAGGGGCTCTGTGGAAGCTGACCTGTGAGAAGCTCATGAAAAAGAACACCGAGAGAAAAGACATCAGCTCTCTGGTCTGCTCTATACGGTGGAACTAGGACCTCGGGCGCCGTGTAGCCGGGAGTTCCAAAGACGGTCTCTCCCTTCATGGTGGATTCCTGCGCATGGTGTGCGAGGCCAAAATCGACCACTACTGGACTCAGCTTAGAATCAATTAGGATGTTCGCAGGTTTGATATCGCGGTGAAGAATACCAGAAGCATGAGCATGACCCAAAGCCGTACTTATGGATGAAATCAGGGTGGCAGCTTCGTTCTGGGCAACAGCCCGACCATTGGCGGCCTCATGCAGGGATTTGCCTTCGACAAACTGCATCACAATGTAGAGCATGCCGTTGACTTCACCGTAGTCGTAGATCGAGACGAGGTTCGGGTGATTGAGTTTAGCCATGACCTGGGCTTCGCATTTAAAAATCTGACGGAATTGGATCGAAGCCGAGCAAGCATGAGTGAGAACCTTGATCGCGACTGGGCGATCCAAAGATATTTGTCTCGCCTTATATACAGCCCCCATTCCGCCCACGGCGAGCAGCTTTATGCTGTCGTAGGAAGTCAGATGGGATTGCAGTTCTCCTGGGCTAGGAGAGGTGTTGGCGATCGTCGCCTCTTGCGAGTTGGTCATATCTATTCGGGGTGAGCAGTATGACTATAAGTATTCTTTAACAATACAGCAAGGTTCATCTTTTTATTTTAAATAAATATAATATTTTTTTGTGAATTACTCGTTATCGTCTTTTTCATCCTCTTTTTTCTTATCTTTTTCCTTTTTTTCGTCCTTCTTCTTGTCTTCCGGTTCAGGCTCTGGTTCTGGGTCAGGCTCCTGCCCTCGGAGAATACGGATAAAACGGGGCATGTCCTTCTGAGTGAGGGAAATTTCCTCTTCGAGGGTGACTGCGTGGTCGTCATTGCCTTCCTTTTTCAGAATTCTGATCTGTTTGTCGATACCCTGAATGTAGGTGATTCTCAACTGGGAGAACTTGGTGAGGAACTTGCTTTCAACCTTTTGTTGGTCGGCGAGAGCTTCCTTGTAGAGTTCGTTGATCGGTTTTGGAGTTTTCTTATCTGTTCCCTCAGGGAGGCGACCAATGAGTCTAAATTTCTCAAATGCCTCCTCACATCCCATTTCGGCAGATTTACGGGCGTTCCGGTCGAGTTTACGGGTGATGCGTTTTACATCTCGCTCGAATCCATTTATATTTGCGAGGAGAGCTTTGTCGTAGTCGGCAATTACGTATTTGCCTTCGTTTTGCATGTAAGCTCGGGCTTTCAACAACCATGCGTCGATATCGAAGTTCGGAGGCACTGGTTTGACAGGTGGGGCGGGTTCAGGGACGATCGGTGGAGCATCGACGACTTCGGTTTCCTTCTCAGGCTCTGGCTCAGGAGGGGCGACGATAGGATGTTCCGGCTTTTTGGGTCGGTTATTGCCCATATCTCGATCGCGATCCTTGCGGTGATTGGGTTTGTTTGGCTTAGGTTTCCGTGGGCTATTCGGCTTTTTAGGTTTGGCCGCGGGTTTCTGCGTAGTTGGAGTCTTCACCTTGGTTGGTTCTGACGATGATTTGATCACAACCGCAACAATGCCAACGATGACAGCCATGGTGAGTAGGGTAACGATCAGGGCCGAATTATTCGATGGTTTGGCCACATTCAGGCTCGTTGTTGGCAATCGTCTTGCCGTAGTAGGCGTGGCGGCTGTCAGCATCGTTTTGATGACTTCCTGAGTGGGGGCTGTCCCCATTTTTTCTAAGACGTCTTCGATAGCCTGCGCCATCTCGCCTGCTGATCCGTAACGCTTAGCTGGCTCGGGTTGGATGGCTCGGTATATAATCTGATCGAACTCAGGGCGACAGTTGCGTGCTTGGGACGGTGGTGTGTATGGGTTGCTGGGTAAATTACCTACAATCAACTCATACAAGATCATACCAGCAGAGTAGATATCGGTTTTGGCATCGACGTGGCCTCCTTGTTGGAACACTTCCGGGGCGCTGTAGCTAGACACCTCATCTTCTGTATCGATCCCAGTAAGGCCGGCGATACCGAAATCAACGATTTTTGCTTGAGCGTCGTTATTGATCAGAACTTTGTGCGGGTTTAGGGCACGGTGAACGATTCCGGCTTGGTGGGCGTGTTCAAGTCCGAGGCATAGGTCGGCGACCAGACGTGCGCTTTCCTTTTGGTCAACGTGATGGCCGTGAGTTGTCTCGTATAGGGAGCGGCCAGGTATATGCTCCGTTATAATATACAACATGCCCTGGATGTTTCCGAAATCGAAGACATCGACCAGATTCGGGTCATTGAGCCTAGCCATTGCTTTAGCCTCGGTCTCAAACGCATGGCGCAGAGTGCTGTCGTGCCCAATCTCTGGGGGCAAGACCTTGATTGTGACAGTCCGGTCCAGAGACAGCTGTTTAGCTTGATAAAGTGCCCCTCGGATACCGGAGGAGACCAGTTCGGTCACCTTGTAGCCAGAGATCAGCTGGGCGAGTTTTTCCGGTGTTGGGCAAGTGAATTCTGGTTGAGTAGACATAGTGCGTTGATATGCAGATTGGTGAGGACGAAGATCCCTGTTTAACCTACGCTGGCTCGCAGCACTTTACATTGTATTGTCTGATGATTTCAAGCCGAAAGTATGTAACTAGTAATATTCAAGGAATATTAATGACACTTCAATTAGGAGTCTGACAGCTGATCCAGATTAGCCCCCGCCTAGCATGTAATCGACAAACTTCTGTCCACCTTTGCTGGTTTCATCAATCTCGAGCTCAATATCGCGGAGTTGGGAGTTTAGGCCCTTGCTCTTGAAATCTTTGGACATATTGAACAAGAGGGTGCGGTATTTTTCACGCAGGGTTTCAATTTCAGAGAGAAATTCGGCCTCTACGTCCCTTTGGCGTCTGAGGCGTGAGGTGTAGATTTCAGCGAGTTTTTCCGGCATTTTCTTGCGCCGGATGCCCTTGGGAATTCGATTGTTCACGTTGCTGCTTTGCATATTCAAGATGCTGGGGCCGTAGGCTTCCTTCAGGCTTTTAGGCAAACTGCGAAGGAATATGCCGAGTTCTTGCTGATAAGCTTTAATGTTATTAGTAAACAGTTTTTCGTATCGCTGTGTAATCGATAGCACGAGAGTTCCGCATTTTTGGTGCATTGGTCCCACGCTCTTGATGGCGGTTTGACCGGTGTTTTTGATCGTTTCATGACCTTGGCTATCCTTGCCCCACTCAATTAGAAAACAGGAAATCGCGCTATTGGCTCGATAGTCATCCCATATACGTGTGGGTAATATGGCGCAGGCGCTTGTCGTAGCTTGATCCTCGTCCGGTTGGTCCTCACCCCATTTGGCAAATGACCATGGTTCTCCAGTTGCCCAGCCCCAAGCTTGATTTGCTTTGCGGATGCCGCCGATCCAGCAGGCTTGATCTTTTTCGAGTGAGGAGGTTAAAAAGCCGAACATCCATTCGTTTTCATCAGCGTTTGAAGGGACCGCGAGCGTTCCTCCAGCGAGGTTGGCGAGAGTGCGAGCGGTTTGCCACTGTGTGTTTTGTTGGACAAATAGGTAGTTCCGATTGTCGTAAGAAATGGTGCCGGCAGGATATTGCGGAGAGCCATTGGCTATTGATTCTGAACAGCGTTTAAGCTGCTTCTCTAGGGTGGCAGGAGTGCTTCCGTCCATATTCCATTCGATGAAAAAACTGTGTTTAGTAAGGGCAGATTGGGGGTCGAGGATGCTGGTGTCGTCAACCGCTACATAGGATGCTTTCGATGTGTTGCGAATTTCCTGTTTCCAGGGGGAGCCATCAATCCAGCGCCAATCTTCATTGCCGGCACTACCCGCACCGAGCCAGATAATATGGTTTGATTTCAGCTTGGAACACAGCCATTCCAAGTCCGATACTTCAGGTGTTACCGCTAAATGGCCACCGTAGTTTTCACAAAATTCACGTGCTTGGTGCCAGCTCATGGCATCCTCGATAAATAAGCGGGTACGACCAGCTTGAGAGAATGTGCCTTTGGGCATTTCTGTACGTTCCCCGCTGAGTAGCGCTTTTCTAAGGCGGGTGAGAGATTCAAGTGAAGTTTCTACCTTGGGGGTAGGAGGGACAAATTTGGTGGGAGGCTGAGGGGTGAGTGGATTAGGTGTGAATGTACCTTTACTTTCCTTGGCGATTCGCTTTCGTTCCGCTTCTGCTGCTTTCTTTTTCTGTTCGTTCAGCTTAGCCACATTTTCGATTTCTGCAGCTCGGTTGGCCCGGACAATTTTCAGGCCCTCCCATGCAATATAAATGGTAGCAAGCAGTCCAACAATAATGATGATATTACGAATGAACGGGAGGTTAGAGCCTATCTTGACATTCGACGTAGCTGGGTTGGCGGCAGGAGAGGCTTCGTGATTCGACTTAAGAGCTGTTTTTAGTTCAGGTTTCTTTGCGCTTGGAGTCGCCGTGAGTAGTGTTCTTGCAGTCGATGACTTGGGCTTGGACGATGGCTGGAGGAGTTTAGCTTGGGATGATTTTTTTCTTTTGGTGATGGTTTCAATAGCTTCAGCCATTGACTCAGCGCTACGATAACGTAGAGCCGGAGTCGGATGCATCGCCTTTTGGATGATTTGATCAAACTTGGGGTCACAGTGCACCAAGGTCGCCGCAGGTTTGTAATGGCTGTCTGGAAGCTTACTGGTGAGGAGTTCGTAAAGAATGGCCCCAACAGCGTAGATATCGGTACTTTCATCGACAGCGGTCGGGTTATGGATAACTTCTGGAGCTGTATATCCTGGGGTGCCAAATGCAGAATCAGATTCATGGTCGCCTACTGGACGAGCGAGACCAAAGTCTCCGATTTTCGGAGATACGCTTGGATCAAGTAGGATGTTAGCCGGCTTGATGTCACGGTGGAGAATACCGTGCTCGTGAGCATGGGCGAGGCCGTGGCAAATACTGGAAATAATCCGCCCGGCCTCGGTGGGGTCGATTGTTTTTCCGTAGGCCGAATGGTAAAGCGACTTGCCCTGAACCATTTCCATTATGATGTAGAGCATTCCATCGATTTGCCCAAAGTCATAAATGCTAATCAGGTTCGGATGGTTGAGCTTGGCCATGCTTTTGGCTTCAGCTTCAAAGGATGCTCGGAACTCGGCGTCTTCTCCGAAGTGGCGAGGAAGGATTTTGATGGCAACGTCACGATCGAGAGATCTCTGTCTGGCCATATAAACAGCACCCATGCCCCCCTTGGCTATGAAATAAAGGATTTCATAGGCTGGTAGAAGTTCTGCGATTTCTTCCAGCTCCGGTGGAGTGAAATCTGACAGTGTGGGATCGGTGCTCATGGTGTTAGCTGGGTAAGTAGATAACTATACCTGATCTGACGCTCCTTCAATCACAATACCTTGATTTTAGAGCATCAATATGTGAAATTGGATTTATTATTTACTGAAAAAATCTTCTTTCCGTCTTTCGATGCGCTCACGCAGCACGATGGCCAGTGGGGAGTCTGTCAGAGTGTGTGGAGCGGCGGCGAGGTAGGACTCAATAACCTTGGTTGGGTCTATACACTCTCCAGAGGAAGATGTATATCCATGGCCGATGTGGACGCCTGTACTGTCGCGTATTTCCAGGTGTAAATGGGCAGGGTAATTGAGGTTGGCAGTGCCAACCGTGCCAACAGACTCGCCCAGATGGATGAGATCACCGTAGGGGGAGAAATTTGAGTCGAGGTGGGCATACATCGAGAGCAGGATTTTTCCATCCGGAACTCGGTGCGCGAGTATCAGGGTTTTCCCCCATCCCGGAGAGGGTTCTCCCCGATAGACTACGAGTCCGTTTGCAATTGCATAAACAGGATCTCCGAGGTCGGTGTTCATTCCTCCAATACCATTAAGGTCGTCACCAGTGTGATGTCCTCCCCGCTGTTTGTTGTCGCTCCAATAGGGTTGGGCGTTGTATGTAAGGGCTCCGTTTTCGGTGCCCATGGGCGATGCCATACGCGTCGCTGTGGGAATGGTGGCCCGCTCAAATGCAGTTAGCTGGACGAAACGGGGGTCGAATGGTGGAGCTTTTCCCGTCGAGGGCAGGGGGTAGCCAAATGGCGCATCTGCTTGCTGTGGGGAGGCGAGTGATTTGACTGGGACGCTACGGTCATTCTTGCTTCGCATGTATCCGAGTGTCGCTAGGCAAATTATCGCGATAACTACGGCGGCTACGAAGCAGTAAAGAAGTCGTTGCTGGGTGCTATTCTGAGACATAGTTAGAAATCGAGAAGGATTTCGGCACGTCGATTCGCGCGTCGGCCGTCTGGGGCATCGGCTCCAGTCTCGCTGGTGTTAGGCACGCGTGGTTTGGCTTTTCCATAACCGGCGATTTTCATTTGCTCTTTGCCCACACCCTTGTCTGTGAGGAATTGCATCACCTGGCTTGCTCGTTTTTCTGAAAGAGTCAAGTTGTAGTCCTTTGACCCTAATGCATCGGTGTGACCGGATATGGTGAGGTTTTTTGTGGTATCCGTTTTAAGAAGACTAGCTACGATACTGAGTTGACGCTGTGTTCGGAGTGTGAGTTTATTGGAATTCAGATCAAAGTAGATGACCAGGGAATCACCACCCTGCGGATTCTTGATTAAAGGGGTGTAATGGATGTCTCCGCCGGAAACACGGTTGGCGTAATCGGCCAGAAGTTTGTCGAGATTGATTTCAGTGATTTTCCAAGGAGACTGGGCGTCTTTACGTTTGGTGTTGATGGCGAACATTGCGGACTCTCCTGTGCCCTCAGCCTCCACTCGGGCTATCCAGCCAGCGCTGGTGTCACGGAGAAACATTTTACGCAGTGCCTTTTCCTTGATTAGGGAATATTTGCCTTCTTCGAAAATGATGCAAAGTCCGGCAAGTCTTGCGTAAGAGACCTTGGTGGCGTCGATATGCTCACGCGCAGCACCGGGATCGAGCTTGATGATGGCATCCAGAAAGCCTTGCACCGCGGCTGCGGCTTTTCGTTCCTCCTCAGGATTGGCAGGATCATCCGGGTTATTTGGGTCGCCGGTAGCTGTGCCTTTACCTCCAGGGAGTATGATGCGGTTGACCTTCCACATGCCCTCGACCGTTTTGGCCAGATCGAGGTAGATGCGATTACGATTCGCCAGATTCAGCGCCCAACGGTCGTTAGCCCCGCGAATAGGTGAAAACGGGCTAGTCTGGTCGAGTTTAAGTTTGGAAGAGGCGGCGAGCTCACGAAGGTATTTGGCTTGAGCGGGGGTCAGGGTCCGCTGCCCGAGAAGGGCGATCAAAGGTTGGGCATCTCCGGTTGTATTGGCACGGATGGCAACTTCACTAATGCGTCCCACTAATTCTGCTGGAGTGCCTGCGTATCCTGTGTTGACGTCATCAACATGTTTACCGCCTGGAGTGAGTGTAATGCTGTCTGCACCATCTCCCGGTTTGGTTCTGTCTTCACTGTGCGCAGATGATGAACTATCATCGACGGCTGGTTTGTCTGACGTGCATTTACTAACGAGTAAAAAGACGGCGACAACAATTAGGATGAGAGTCGTAATAAATAAAATCAGGGGTGTTTTGGAGCGCGCATGTTCCATAGCTCTACGTTAACTCGAAAATACGGAACTCCAACTTAAAAAGTGGTTCATGAAAAACAGCTCGAAACATACTGATGAAAAATATGTTCCGAGCGGTGGGGCTCAACAGGAAAATTGGACGTTTCCCAGATGGTTTGTTTAAGCCGAAAATTATGCTGAAAAGTTAGCGGGCTCGAGCATTGGGAGCCTCCGCAAATGGAGTGGCGCCATGACGCTGGTGCACGGCTGGACGCGACCACTTCCATGGATCAACACCTTTTTCGGTGAACACCGCCATACCGATGACCCCTACATTACGTGTAGTGCCGTGGCGTAGCTTTGAATACGAGGCAGACATCGAGGAAAATTTAAAAGCAGCCACCGCAGACTCGCTGGTGCGAAATCCTTTTACTGTGAGCGTCTTCCCTGGCTGAATGATATATCCACGCTTGCCGAACGAGGCGGACTTACCATCCATAACATCCAACCCATCCACACTAAGTACGACTTCGAGTCGTGAATGGCAGAGGTTTTTTACAACCAGAGAATAGTTTCGGCCCTTGCGACCCACTACATAACGCCGACTACCAGAGTTATAGTTCTTTAGTGACCCCCAACCGCTCTTGACCCCCCATTCAACGAGGCCGCTAGCTGCTTGCTGCATGCCGCTTCCGGTGTAACGCCATGAGCTGATCATTGCGGCTACGCCTTCCTTATCGTTGTAGTAAATGGAGGCAACGCTCTTGGGTTTTGAGCTTGGGCGCTTGAAACTGGAGTATCCTATATTCGAACTAACCTCCGATCCCCATCCGGTGCCTAGGCCGGGTCGGGAGCGCTTTGGGTTGTTAAGAATCGAATCGATAGAATTGCGAGTTGTGGAAAAATCGCCACTGCGGAGGCCTGCTGTTGCTGTATTACTGACTGATGGAGCAGGGGCGGGTGATCTATAATCATACGTATACGGGGCTGTGGTACACGATGAAAAGAACCACGGCAGGGCAAAGATACCCGCTGCGGCCAGTAAATTAAGATAGGATGTAAGTTTCATTTCGATGCTAAAAAAACAGCAATTAGGGTCGAGTGTCAACCCCTTTGTGCTAAAAAAATAGCATTTTTATAATTGCAGGATTTCCAGCACTGTGTGAGTGTATTCCCATGAATCGAATTGAAAAGGGCCAGATGTCGCGCCGTGAACGTCAGATCATGGATATCCTCTATCGTTTAGGACAGGGCTCGGCCAAGGATGTTTTGGATAACCTTCCGGATCCACCTTCCTATTCGGCAGTAAGGGCGCTTATGGCGACTCTAGAAAACAAAGGAATGGTGAAACATAGCAAGGAATCCCGTCGTTATATTTATAAGCCTGCAATCACTGAGAAACGCGCACGCCGGTCGGCAATGTCCAATCTCCTGAGTACCTTTTTCGAAGGTAGCCCTGAGAAACTAGTCGCCGCTCTACTTGATCCCAAGGATATGCAGTTGAATCAAAAGGAAATCGAAAAAATTCGCCAAGCGCTCGATGAGGAATAATCTTTAGAATAAAGAATCAACCCATGTCCCTAATAATCACTAGCTTTCTAATCTCGCTCATTGCCGCGCTGTGGGTGTGGATGGCTGGTAGAAAAGACCCTCAGGGTCGTCCATGGTTAACGATCCTATGCATGCTGATGCTGCTGGTTTTACCTCTGCTGACGTTATTGCCTAAATTTCAATGGGAGGCATTGGGTGTGATTGCAAATAGCGCTCAAGGCTCCGGAACTCAGAGTTCTATTCAGAGCACCCTACTTCCATGGCTGATGACAGTCTGGTTATTTGGATCCGTTTTGATGCTCTTTCGCCTAGTCCGTGGACAGCGTGAGTTAGCGAAGTGGATCGAGGAAAGTAAGCAGGCTAGCGATCATGAATGGCAAGAAAGCCTGGAGCAATGTGCAAATATGTTAGGCGTCAATGAATTGCCTGCTCTTAGAGTAAAAAAAGACCTGTCTTCCCCTGTAGTTGCTGGGTTGTTGAAGCCTGTCATTCTCATTCCGGCAACAGCATTTCAGTGGCCCGAAGAAACACGCAAAATGGCAATGCTTCACGAGTTGGGACATATTCGAAGAAAAGACTTATGGCTAAGATTAGCGGCCGATATTACCTGCGCCATCCATTGGTATAATCCCTTGGTCTGGTGGATGAGAGCGACGCTGCTTACGCAGTGTGAATATGCCTGTGATGCACGTGTAATCGCATCGGGAGCCAATCCCAAACGCTACATTAGCGCTCTCTGTGATGTGGTTGAAAGCGCGATGCAGCATTCCCTATATTCCGCTGGCAAGGCACGTCCTGCCGCAGTGTGTGCCATGGCAGATCACGCTCCGCTTAAGATGAGGGTGAAGCGATTGCTCCATGGTCAGCGAGTAGGAAACCCATGGCTAGCAGTTGTGGCTGCGGTGCTTACTACCGCCACAGCACTTGGCCTGACCTTGGTGCGACCTGTGATGAAGCAGGCCGGTGGCGTTGGAATGCCAGAGTCCGAAAAAGCTCAAGGGGGATACAGTGAGGAAGAAATTGATTTAAGGCATTCTGCAGATCCGTTTCCCGGCTCCAGGTAGCTAACTAATTCTGAAGGATTGGTTTTGAGTCGTTAGGCTCTGTTGGGCTTCGAAGGGAGGTCCTTAATTCTTTTTCTAAGGCTCACGCAAAGCTCGCGAAGCTCGTGATTTTTCTCAGGAGTAGAGCCTTCAGGATCAAAGCGAATCACCGAGTGTAACTCGATTGCTCTCGAGAGCTCATCCTCTAACTGATGCTCAGTGGAATCGTCTAACTTGCCAATGCCTTGCAGCCACTCGCCGAGAGGTGTGCCCTCGGTTCTAGATCCTATTTTTTTTGCTGCTAACCTTTCGAGTTTGTGGAGCGGTGTGACGGCGGAGTCATTGGGGCGTTGGTAACGTGGGTTTTTTCTGAGGCTTCTGCGTTGTCTCGTTTGCCATAGCCTCCATGAGATCCAGAGAAGGAGCAGAGTCACAATGACCACAACAACTATATAGACCTTGGTTTTATTTGTCTCACGTGTGCGCCATATGAGGAAGTCCTCGCGTAGGCGCTGCCACCAGTCAGCTAGCTTTTGTTTCCACAAGTGGGTATTGCCTCCCTCGATTGACTCCCAAGCGGCGGGCGTCAGATCGACATCCTCCCAGTGGCCTTTTAACTGGCCGGACTTGTTTTTTTCTTCAATCCAAACTCGGCACCATGCATGGGCGTGTGTGCCTCGCATAAGCCACTCATCCCGGTCGGTATTTAGTTCGTTTACAGAGAAACCAACACAGTAACGAGCTGGCACATTCGCTTCCCTGAGTAGCAAAGCCGCGGATGTGGCAAAATACTCGCAGTGTCCAGCACGTGTTGTTTCCAAGAAGATTCCGATAGCCGATTGTCGCTTACCTCGCTCAATTTTAGCTGTGGTCAGATGAGTGGTATATTTAAACTCGGTGTTGAAAAAACGCCTAATTTTGCGGATTTTCTCACGCGTAGTTAGATTTTTGTTGTAGAGATCGAGTCGGTGGCAAATTCGGCGGAGGGATTCCAATTCCTGGGCCGGCGTCTCTAGATCATAGTTTGTAGGGAGAATCTCGGTGGTGGATTCTTTACCTATCCACACGGAGTATTCCACCACGCTGTAATCTGAGTTATGCATCCGAACGGTGCCTAGTGAGTTACAGTCGATACTGGCTTCTGTTTCCAAATCACCAATATCAATAGCGAGTGTGAAGTGGGGCAGGGGAATAGGGTTGGCTTTGATTCCTTCATCCAACTCACCCAGAAGGTCGATGTTACTGTATTCGGGTAGGTCTGCTATTTCTTTGAAGGTGGTGATCTGTCTTTCCCGGCTGACGTCGATATCTGTGGGGTCAATGTAGTCTTCATCGTCCCTATTTTCATCGATATCATGTTTATGCAACCACCTAGCACGGGAATATAGGTTGTAGGTGGCTGTTCGAAGTAGCTTTGGGGTATTTCCCTCGGTAACTTTCATGCGCCAAAAAATGCGAGGGCTAAGTTTGAGTTTACCGAGCCTGCCAATACTCGTCCTAGACTCGTTAGCTGATGTGCGGTGACCAGCAGCAGGCTCTTCCGCGCCGGTGTATGAGTAGTAGAGTTTGAACATTCCCCACTGGCCGATGTAGGATAAGAAGATAACTAATAGAAAAGCACTTGCCCATGCCCAGGGGCGGAACCCGCTTTTTCTCATGTAGGCAAACAGGCATGCTCCAATGACCAGAGATAGGCCTATGAAGTGGTAGAGCTCGTTTCGGCTGGCCATCGCTGTCGCGAGAATAGCCACAGCGATGTAGGGGTAGCCTGTATTGATCTTTCTTGGGTAGATGTTTCGTCCTTGCTCGAGATCTCTCTTCATTTTCTTTCGAGCAAAAAATGAAAAAGTGTTGAGCGGAATATTTGAGGCATTGCCGTAGCGTTGAGCAAGCTCAAGGGGGAGCACAATCAATGGAGCCCAGACAAACATGGTGTGGATTTCTCCCACTTTCATTCCGTTCATCCAGGCGAGTATTGAGATGAATGCCCCGCAGAGAATACAGAATTGCCATGCCTTGATGTAGGCGTCGCGTTTAAAATCCCAGCGTAGCCCGACCCAGGCTCTGGCTTCGAGAATGATAGCGGCAATGAGTCCCAACATCGTGTGCTCGGTTAAGCCACCCCAAAAAATTAAGGTGGCACCGGCGAGTAATCGTGGAGGGGATGTGGACATGAGATCTCAGAAAATGGTAGTAGAGTCAGGACGGCCGGGTCATAAGGTCCTGTTGTACACGATCCGCGCGTAGCCAATGAACAGGAGTAGGCGACGGGTAGAGCAGGTGGTTTTTTTTTGCTTCATCCAAATTGCTGCATACAGAAATAATCTTTAATTCCATACCAGCTCGCTGCAAACGAGTGATGGTGTCGCGGCGCTGTTCGCACCATCCAGTAAAGATACAGATACACGCTGTAAGGTCATCGCGGTATTTGAGAACGAGTTGCTGTAGCGCATCAAAGTCGGCCGTGGGCTCGCAGTTTACACCTGCTAGAATTTCTAACATCTTGTCGATACGTTCCTCACCTCGTCCCGCGCTAAAGACGAATGCTTCGTCTCGGATAAACATCAAGTCCAGAAGGGTTTCTCGAGTGTCGATGCTTGCTGCAAATGAGGCTGCGACTGAGACGGCTTCTTCAAACATGTTCGCGTCTTCGGCCGGCGCGAAGGTATCAAGTACGAGCCCGTAACGTGGGAAAAACACATCCTCATACTCTTTGACGATAGGTTTGCCCGTTCGAGCCCAACTTTTCCAATGAATATGCCTAAGAGGATCGCCTGGGCGATACTCGCGCACACTGGTAAAATCTCCCGATTGACCGATCGTGCTGGATGCTGCTTCGCCCCCGAGTTGGAAGCGCGCACTACCAGGGAGGTCGAGCAGAGGGAGTCGATAGCGGTGTGGCAGAACGATGAGTTTATCTCGATCGGATTCAGCGATACGGCAACGTTGAAAAATGCCAAATGGGTCAGGCAGGCAAAGGCGAAGATCCTTGAGGATGATCACACCACGCTTTTTAGGAACAAGCGAGAGCGTCAGATTAGTTTCCTCGCCTGTGCGAAGTCTTGGTAGCGGAGGAGAAGGTTTGTTAGTAAACAAGGTTAATGTTTTCTGCAGCCACTCCCAGCGGTAATAGCCAAACGTCCGGTCAAAGGCATTGCGCGTTTCTTCTCCGGGTTCACGAGATCGGCTGAAGAGCTGGAAACTCGGTCTATTGTCTGGTGGCATATCCAGAAGGTTTGAGCCTGAGAGTGTTTTTCTCCCGGTATTCCTTACCTTTATTCGGTAGTGCATGGGTTCTCCCGCCGTGGCGAGACGGGGTAGTTCGCGGGTCGCTTTGACCCGTGCTCTACGAGTAAATGCCCACAAGAGACTTACTCCTAGGAGTATGAAAATAAGACCTCGAACCTGAAAGATGGGCCCTAACGCATGGGTGGGCATCAGGATCCATGCGGAAGGGATTAATAATACTAATAAGATTCCAGCAGGCCGAACCCTGTGTGTCAGGAAATGAGCGAGGGCGGAGTTACGGTGATAGATCCGGTAGATCAACCGCAGGTAATAGGGGGATGGGTGGATGTCCGCCATGGAAACAAAAATTATTACACGGGCGCCGGAGTTTCCTCAAGTATTGTTTCAACAATGGCTCGCCCAGTGAGGCCGTTAAACTTGGCTTCTGGTGAGACTACGAGTCGATGAGCAATGACGTCAGGCGCAATTTTCTGAATAGTCTCAGGTGTGACAAAATCCCTTCCCTCGAAGAGCGATAGCGCTTGAGCAAGCTTCATGAGGGAGAGTGATGCACGTGGGCTGGCCGCGAGTTGGACTTCCTCAATACTGCGCGTGGCATTACTGAGAGCTACGATATAGTCTCTGAGTTCGTTGCTGATGCGGATATTGGCGGCAGCGGTGGAGAGGGCTTTGATGTCGTCGAGGGAAACTGAGGGTTTCAGGTCGTCGAGAGGGTGGCCATTGTTCTGTGCGCCTAGGATGCGAGATTCTTCTTCGGGGCTTACATATCCGAGTGAACACTGCATGGCGAAACGATCCATCTGCGCTTCGGGTAGTGGGTAAGTTCCACGGAATTCTACCGGGTTTTGAGTAGCGATCACGAAGAATAATCCGTCTAGGTCGTGGCACTTACCTTCGATGGTGGCTTGCCGCTCTGCCATTGATTCTAACAAGGCACTCTGCGTTCTTGGCGATGCGCGGTTGATCTCATCCGCCAGCAAGATATCCGTAAATACGGGGCCAGGGTGAAAGTGGAACTCACTGGTCTTTTGATTAAGAATCGAGACGCCGAGGATGTCGGAGGGTAGTAAGTCCGGAGTAAACTGGATGCGGCTGAATTGTGCAGCACTAATCGATCCGGCGATCGCCTTAGCGAGTGTTGTTTTTCCCGTGCCCGGATTGTCTTCTAAAAGGACATGCCCCCCAGAGATCATACACGCGAGAACGTTACGGATGGTTTCCTCCTGCCCTCTGATAATACTTGAGACAGATTTTTCAAGAAGGTGAGCATTTTCCAAGGGTGACATAGAGAGATGTTATTTCTGTTAAGTTAGATGGTTGGGTATCTACTCTTTTAGTTTGAGCTCCTCTTCAACGTCCTTGACGGTGAGTTTGGTGTGGGCCTCAAAGATGGCTTTAACATCAGCAAGTGAGTCTTTGGCTAGAATTTCCTCGAGCTTACGCCAGTTCTTTTTATTGAGGAGTGCGCGGCCTTTATTGGTGGCATGTCGAAGATCGATATCGAGCATGACCCGAGGTCCCTTATCGGTTTTGACAACCAGGTAGAGTGGGTATTCATTGAGACCCACCAGCTTGGATTCAGTCCTAACCGATAAACCCATCCATTTGCCTGATTTGGTGGCTCCAACAAGATGATCATAATTCGTATGGTCAGCAGCTCCGCGGATGGCGTAGCTAAAAGTTTTTAACGTTTGGGTGCTGCTGGTTCCCTTTAGCACCGCACAGCTGGAGAGCGCAGCCTGGGTATCTTTACTCCTAAGATGTGAGCGGAAACTGGTGAAAAGATTTTTGGCATCGTCTTCCGAAACGGGCCCAAGAGTGATGGGTAAGTTAAGGGTGGCGACCTTATCAAGCAGGTCGCGGGCGTGTTGGTCCTGACGTGCTTTTTCCTCAGAGAGAAAACGCTTTTCTAGCTTTTTTATAGTGGTTTTTAGCTCCTCAGCCATGGATGCGGTAAGTGTCTCGTAGCTTATTAGATGCCATCCTTCTGCGTTCTTAATCATCCAGATTTTGATGGTTTCAAACTCACCTGTTCGATTTGTTTTTGCGTATTGCAGGGGAGCTAGTGCCACATTTTTATCTTCGGTGATATCAAAGGCTTGCTGTGGGGAACTCTTGAGCTTGTGGATGCTGCGCCAGAGGTTACCAAGATTGGAGAGGATCGAGCTTTGATTCTCCTCCTTACCGAAATAGTCGCCCTTTTGAGGGGTGAGTCGCAAGCAGTCTGTGAAGTTGTCTTCCTTGATAGATTTGAGTAAATGATTGAGAAGTTCGCGGGATGTTCGGTAGCTGACGGGTTTAGTGTTCTTGAAAATTGTTGAGGGAAGTTTTTTTCTAAGTTCATCCTCGTCTCCGTGACGATGCTTCCAGCGTTGTTGCCAGCGTTGGTTTTGAGGTAGCATGGCGATCTTAAGCAGCGGTGAGAGCCTGACGAAGGTCTTTCCTCCTGAACTGTGGATGGGGAAATAGAGGATCTTGGATTTACCTCTTTCCAGTGGGTTGTAAAAGCCGAGTGCCACTTCGTTTCGGGTGTTATCGATCTTGAGGACTTGAGCGATTACTGACCGGCTGGTGACGAGGTGCCAATCACTACTAGTATCCTTGTTTTCGAGCCCCTGGGAGATAAGGCTGATCGTTGTTTCCATGGGTTCTTCCAAGGCATCCGAAGCCCCGCCCATACTGGCGAGGATACCTAGCAGGTTCTTCTCACGGCATTGCTCAAGAAAGCGAGTAACCGATTTTTCTGGCCCCATTTTGTCGAAGCCGGCTTTTTTCTCAATATCTACGAGAGTCGATTTAAAAGCATTCGTCGCTTTCTCTCGCCATTGGAATTCGCGGAGAGTTTTTTCACGGGCCATCCAGCGTTCGAGTGAACGAACAGCGAGCTCGACTTTTTCATCGTATCCATATCCCGTATTTGAGAACAAGCCTAGCAGGGGGGCCGCTTTCCATGATTTGCCCTTTTTGATGAGTGCCACTGCGTGAACGCGTGTGCTGAGTGGCGTGGCTGGATTCTCAGCACGGATTAGAATTCCAGCTAGATTGCCATCGATTTTCTGTTCTACAAAAGTGAGTGTATCACCTTTATGAAAGTAGTTTTTATTCACAAATTCAATACGTGTTCTGATTACTTTGCGTCGTTGAATTCCACAGTGCTCGGAGAGCGCCGTATGCTTGGCGATGTCGATCTCGCCCTCGGAGAGTCGCTTAAGATATGCTAAGGCAACCTTAGTCTTCTCAGTTACCGGAGGCACGGCATCTGATTCTTGATCAGCCTGTATTGTGGCGATCATGGAGAATGTGATGGCGAGTATGGTGAGTGGGGTTCTCATGGTCAATTTTTAGAGTTGTTGACTGAAGTCGTCTGACGCCTTGAGGGCGTTGACAAAAGTTGCGAGCAGATCGATCGTGTGCTGGACGTCGTCCCAGTGAGCGGTTTCCACAACGGAGTGCATGCAGCGAATGGGGAGGGAAACTAGAGCGCTTGGAATTCCGTTCTGAACGTCGAAAATACTGTCGGTATCTGTGCCTGTAAACCGGCCAGCCGCCTCGTGCTGCACGGGTATCTTGTGTTCTTTAGCCAGCTTCATAAGCCGATCCACCACTAGAGGATGGTTTGCGGAACCGTGGGTTAAGCTGGGGCCTTTGCCGAGTTTGACGTCGCCATACTGGGTAGGGTCGAGACCTGGAGTATCGGTAGCGTGGGTGACATCAATACAGATGCAAACGGAGGGCATGAGGCGGTGTGTTGCCATTTTTGCACCAAAGCCACCGATTTCTTCCTGGATGGCATTGAGGCATACTAGGGAGTGTGACCGCGGTTTTTTTTGTTTGGAGAGCTTTTTCATGACCTGGGCGATAATAAAGCTGCCGATGCGGTTATCCAGAGCTCGGCTAACGAGTCGTTTGTTAGGAAGCTCTATGGGGCCATCCTGATAGACGGCAACGTGACCTACCCTGATACCGAGTTTGGCGACATCACCGCGTGATGAGGCGCCTACATCGACCCATAGTTGATGGACGGCAGGGGCCTTTTCGCTGCCCTGAGAATCGCGCCTTAGGTGAATTGCTGTGTTACCGATGATCCCAGCAACGGTTCCTTTGTCGCCTAGAATATCGAGCCGTCTTCCGCGTCCTGTTGCTGCGTCGCTGCCACCGACTTGGTCAATATAGAGAAACCCTTCTTTGGTGACGTGTTTAATCATGTAGCCGATTTCATCGGCGTGGGCTTCGAGCATGACGGATTTTTCACCTCGACCGCCTCCTTTGAGTGTGGCCCACGTGGATCCGTAAGTGTCGCATTCCACCGAGTCGGCAAATCTCTTTACATTTTTGGCCCAAACACGCTGGCCTGGCATTTCAAAACCCGTAGGACTGGGTGTCTTGAGAAGATCGAAGAGAAACGTTTTGTCCGCTTTGGTCATAAAACTGATTCAAACAGTTTTCCGAGCGATGACAATCAAAGATAACGTCGAAGATCACCGAGTCTGCTCTTCGAAGTCCTTTTCTTGCTGTTCGGCATCTCTCTTGGCCTTCTCCAGAGGGCTGAGTGGCTTGGTTCTAGTTCCCGGGCTGAGAGCTTGCTGGTTCGATGAACTGCTAGCTTTCAAGAGTTCGTTAAGATTGTCGTGTGGGTTATTGATATTGCCGCTAAGTGTCACCTTAGCGTGGATGAAGCCTGCGTGTGGTTCGGAAAAAATGGAAGGTGCAGAATTATTCCTGCCAAAGATTCTAGCTGGGATACCCACGTCAAGCTCACCTGAGAGCATGCCCTTGGAGTTCACGGTGAGGTCTCCACTTAGTGTGATGACTCTGCTGCTGGTTAGCTTTAAATGGCTAAGGGTGACACCGTCCGAGGTTCTCATGATCGCGCCCGAACAGTTACTGAAAATAGGGAGTGCATACTGAGTGTCGCCAGTTAGGTCCTTCAAATCTGTAAACATGGGCAGCTCGCTTATACGTAGCTCGGTGGAGTTAAAGGGCATGATGAAGCTCAGAGCTTTCGTGGCATCTTTCTGGTAATTGTAAGTTAGTGATCCCATATCACTGTTGATATCACCTTGAATAATCCGACCTAACTCTTTGCCTAAAAGGTCATGGATTGGGTAGTCCTTGGCTTTAACGTCAAGCACGACAGGGCGGTTTGTTTCTTTTGGTATGCGCCCTTTGATGATGATCTCACCATTGAGTCCGTTGCTGGCCTCTAGTCTGGCTTCTATTTCGGCATCTCCTGTATTTAAAGTCATTACTCCTGACGAAATTTCGAGGGCGGGCCAATTGGGGATCTTCATCAAGCCATTGTTAAAGACTATCTGAAACCGTTCATCAACCTGTTTGCGAAGTGTCACCTGAAGCCCGGTAATGGCTGGGGCATTGCGTTCTGCTCCAAACTGAAGATCGAGCTGACTACAACGGAAACCACCAAAGTTGTAGGGGGATAGGATTGGGTCGCTCGAAGATTCGACACTCGGTGATGGGGTCTGGATTTGGATTTTTCCCAGACTCGCAACAACTTCCTCACCAATCCAGTCTTTTGAGAAAAAACTGGTGGCTTTGATGTCTGCTTTAAGGCTGTTGAAACTGGCGGAGCGGAAAAAGGAAAATTTGTCCCAAGTAAGTTCAGCTTTTGTTGCTTTAGCTGAAACGGGAGTCACTCGAAGTTGAGTGAGCTCAGTGGATGTCGCTCCAGATAGGTTAGATATATTGGACTCGGTGGCCTCTTTGAATGATCGGCCGTTATACTTGGCGATGATGAAAATTGTGCCCCCAACAAGAATGATGAATAAGGCAATCAGACTTCCGAGAATAGCCCACTTAAGCTTTGGGTCGGTCTGTTTTTTCTTTTTTTCTGGTTGGCTAGAGCGCCTCTTCCGCTTGCGGACTTTGACAACCTGTGATCCGTCATTGCGGGTAACAAGTTCACCATCTTTGGAGGGGTCAGACGAACGCTTTTGCCGATCATTCCGTTTCAAGCGGGACATTATCTCATCGACCGAATAGTTCTCGTCGTTTTTCTCGCCCCTTTGATTGGGATTATTCGAATTGGATTCCATTTATCTCAGATTGTTTCAAGAAAAAACTAGCTGTTATTGTCGGCTCTGCAACCGCCAATATTAAAATGTCAGGTTAACTTAACGTTTTCTCCACGGAGTTCCTGTAGGATCCACTAATTCGGCATTCACTGTGATAATTACAGCCTCTCTGAACGTCCGGTCGGAATCTGATCGGAAGAGTCTTCCCGCAAAGGGGAGATCGCCTAAGATGGGGGTTTTGTCCTCCACTTTAGTTTTCCGACTAGTCATTACACCTCCAAGTACGACAGTGGCTCCATCCTGAATCGTGAGAGTGGAATTCTGTAAACGAACGGTTTTGAAGACTGGCATGAGAATCCGATTGGGTGTAATTGTAATGCTTGTCGCGTTGCCAAGGGCATCAACGGTAGGGCTTAGAATGGGGGTGCCATAGTTAACAAAGCCTTCGAACTCTACCATTTCAGGTTTTAAGGATAGCTCAATAAATTTTCTGTCTGGGCCAACGGTAGGTTCAACTTCTAAAGTGACGCCAACATTGCGTGTTTCAAATGCTGTAGGGGTTGCTGGTGTCACATTACCGCCGCCGCCGCCGCCGCCGCCGCCACCGCCATTGTTGTTGTTAACCTGCCCGACCTCTGGTGGCTCGTATTCTGTTGGGTAGATAAACTCGCGGATGATCTCGATTTTAGATCGTTCTCCACTGCGTGAAATAGTGGATGGTTTGACCATGACGTCAGCACCAGTATTTTGGTTCAGACCACGCATCATCATTTGGATGACCATGCCGTTAGTGACTGCGGTGATACCGAGGATGCCTGGGGCTCGTGTCGAACTATCACTTGCAACAGCCGTGCTGCCTGAGTTGATGATTGTATCGATCGAGTCTGAAGGGTTAGCGCCGCGACCGCTGCGGTTTCCTGAAGTAACAGGGTTTCCATTCACATTGGTGAATGGAAGTTGTGAGAGTAGCCCAAGAGGCCCTCCAGTACCTACCGTCCCTCCTCCTAAGTTAAGTCCTCCACCAAGGCCGAGCGGGGTGATTGCCCAGTCGAAGCCGAGTTCCTTGAGGTTCTCCTCGCTAACACGAATGATCGTAGTTCTGATAATAACCATTACAGGTTCTTCTGCCGCAACGAGTGAGACGAGTTGATCGATGAGGTCGATATTTCCTGGTGTATTGCGAACAATTAATGCGTTGTTTGATGGCGTATAGGATGCGGCAGCTCCATCGGGGAAACTTACCCCGCTCTGCTTCAGGTAATCGGTGATACTGATTTTTGCTGGCAGCTTGCCCTCATTAGTATCATCATTTCCAAATGGGTTGTCAGCATCGTCGTCTTTTTTGGTGATCGCTGCCGATGATAGGAAATTGGGTGGCACTCGGAAGGTTTTGGAGATGAGTGCACCTGTTGTGGTTCCTACGGGGGTGACTATGACGCCTACACCATCGGTGCGCCATTGGGTGCGCGTCTGCTCGGTGATATAATCAAGAACTTTGGATAAGGGGAGTCCGCGTGCTTTCAGGGTTACGCGGGTGGCGGCTACGCCCTTGGCTGTATCGGATGATGGATCTCCGGTATTTAAAATGATGTTAATGCCTGTTTGTTCACCAGCAGCATTGGGGGCGTCACCTAGACGGCTTTGAAGACGCACAAAATCGAGGGCTTCCTGGAGGTTGATGCTATCGAGGTCGATATTTCCCACCGTAATACCTGCGAGTTTGTCTCGTAGGTTAGGCACAAGAACCGATGGATCATTAAGCATCACTGAGGGGGCTGTGGCATCGGCCTCAGGAATATAGATTTCCCAGTTTTTATCGACCTCCGCGAGCATGCTAGCACGGGTGTGGTCTCTGGCTGCACGATGATAATCAGCCTTAGTCGCACTGATGCGCTCCATACTACGGCGAGCGGCTTTGTTAAATGGGTCGATGCGAATGACGGCCTCATAGACGGTCACTGCGCGGTCGTATTGGCCAAGACTGTAGAAACCTTCAGCTTCGCGAAGAAGTCTGCCGACTTTAACAATGTCATGCACATGTTCAGGTGTGAGGGCGTGGTTGTAGCGGATAGGATCGTCCACCTGAGCTCTGAGTTTCAGGGCACCGAGATGGCCTGGTGCAACTCCGGGTTTAAGGACGGTATCTAGAAGGTTGCGGGCAGCATCATAGCTGCCTCCTTTGGCTAGGCCACGACTGCGTTCGGTGGCGGCGGTGGCGTAGCGTTCGGCAGCTGCATCGCGCATCGCGTGGTTGATTGCGCCTGCGGGAAGGATGTCAAATGCCTGAGCATAATCCTGCACGGCGGTTTTGTAATCTTGTTTATGATACGCAATATCACCCGACTTGAGGAGTTCGTGGGCTTTGCGGGCGTTACCCAACCTGCGGTTCAATTCTTTTTGGACGGCAGATTCCTGAGCGGCAACAGGGGTGACAATAAGAGGTGCACTCAAGCTGAGTACACATGCCAACCCGGCACGCGCAATTTGCCTCCGGTATGTAAAACACAATTTTTCCATAGGACGTAGTGAGGTGCTTATAGACAGGACGGGGCTCGGAGGTAAGCGTAAAATTCAAAAAAATGAGGTGTTGTCATTGTAATACTCGATAGCAGAAGAAGTCGGGGAATGAGGCCAATTACCAGAAAATGCACACAAAATGGGCTTGTGATGACAATTTCTCAGGCTACGGTGCGCCCGCGGACGATATTCCGCAAGATTGCCATGGTAAATCCCGCCGATATTTCTGCCAATATTCCTGCTGATAATTCAGCTGTCTACTCTGACCCTGCTGATGCCGCACGCACTGCGCTTACTCACGCTGCATACGATTCCAAAATTGAAGGAAACGTGATTTTCACCCGTGTGGATGCCGCGATCAACTGGATGAGGAAAAACTCACTCTGGCCCATGCCGATGGGACTTGCTTGCTGCGCTATTGAGCTGATGGCAACCGCATCTTCCCGATTTGATATCTCCCGCTTTGGTGCCGAGGTGATGCGATTCTCGCCACGCCAGAGCGATGTCATGATCGTGGCTGGCACCGTGACTTATAAGATGGCACTTGCCGTGAAACGTGTTTGGGACCAGATGCCTGATCCAAAGTGGTGTATCGCTATGGGGGCTTGCGCATCGAGCGGTGGAATGTATCGCAGCTACGCCGTGCTTCAAGGGATTGATAAGTTGATTCCTGTGGATGTTTATATTTCCGGTTGCCCGCCGCGTCCCGAGGCCTTGATCGAAGGCTTGATGAAACTTCAGGCGAAAATTGATACCGAGGAGTCCACGCGTGACCTCAAAGCCGACTCTTCTGTTTCCTAACATCTATTCTTTTTATTAAACCATGAATGCTCAAGAAGCCGCTCAGAAAGTTCTGGGAAAATTCACCTCAGCCACAAGCCTTGAATTTCGTGGTGAACACACTGTCACCGTCAAGCTTGGGGAGCTTCGGGCAGTCATGGAATTCTGTCGCGAGGAGTTAAAGCTAAACTTCCTGATCGATGCATCCAGCGTTGATAACATGGGAACCGAGCCTCGCTTTGAAATGGTTTACGAACTCGCTAAGGTGGACGACTCCGTGCATCTGCGTGTTAAGGCGGCCGTCGCCGAGGGCGAAGAGGTTCCAACCGTGTCCGACCTATGGGCAACGGCTAACTGGCATGAGCGTGAAATCTACGATATGATGGGGATTCGATTCACTGATCACCCTGATCTACGTCGTATTCTTATGTGGGAAGGCTATCCCTACCACCCGTTACGTAAGGAGTTTCCTTTGGCAGGAAAACCTACCGAGATGCCAGATGTCGCATTTACTGGTGTAGCACCGATGGCTGATGGTCCGTTTGTGACCAGTGCAGGAGCCAATTCCCGTGTTAAGGCCGAGCCTCGGGCTCGCTAGATCATCTTATTTTGTGGGCTCCAGCTTATGGGGTTCAGCTTATGGGGTTCAGAGGGAGTTCAGAAAAACTTGGCTCAATTTTGAGCAGATTACTTCTTTCTTTGTCTGAGGATGGTAGAAAATTTTCGTGCGTTACCCGACGAAAATGTTATCCTTTTCCGCCAATGTCTTCACCGAATCGACGTTCCTCTCGCTTTTTACCCCCATTGCTTCCCCGCATGCAGGTCCAGCTGCCTGGGTTCGATGTCATGACAGGGCTGGTGGTACTTGTGATTCTTATTCAGGTGTTTTTAGCACGCGCTGGTGGGCCGATGGAGTCACCCTGGTATTACATAAATTTTGGCCTGTCATGGGACGGCTTTTCACATGGAAAGATCTGGCAGCTCGCCACTTACGGGCTGTTGCATAGTGATTGGTTTCATTTACTGATTAACATCCTCATGCTTTGGCTCGTCGGCGGACGAGTGATCCATATTTTGGGATATAGAAGATGCTTTCAAATCATCGTTTTTGGCACGTTATTCGGTGGAGTCTTGCATTTACTGACAGGTTTATTGATGTTGAGAACCGGATACCAGGAAAGCCAGCTCGTAGGTATTTCCGGCGCATGCCTAGCGCTGTTGTTGACCCTGACTACGCTCTCACCCGACTCGCGAATGTGGCCTGTGCCCATTAGTGGAAAACATATGGGTCTAGGGCTTATCGTTGCCGATCTCTTACTCTGGTTAATGCAACCCGGGCTCGGGTTACCCGTTTTCTCACGCATGGGGGAGCAGATGATCGTTTGGGGTGGCCCAGGGGCGGCTGGTATGTTCCAGATTAGTCATGCCTGCCATCTAGGTGGAGCACTTGCCGGATGGTGGCTAGCCCATCGGCTGCTTGCGCCTCCTCCGAGTCTGGAAAAGCTCCGTCAGATACGCGAGGAGCGGGAAAAGGATATGGAACCCACTGATTAGGTTGATGCTTGCCATCGGGACGAGAGCCCGACTAAAGTCAGCAGTCGCTGATAACAGTGACTCTAAAACAACCTAACAAATAACTAAATCATCTATCATCATGAGTATTCAAGTCGGAGATAAAGCTCCCAATTTCAACCTCGTCACTCTCACTGCAGAAGGTCCGCAGACCGTTCAACTTACTGACCTTGTAGGAGCCTCTAATATTCTTCTCCTGTTTGTGCCCATGGCATTTACGGGTGGTTGCACCGCGGAATTCTGCGCCATAACTAAAGGTCTTTCTGTTTATGATGATCTTGATGCCAAAGTAATCGGCATCTCCGGCGATAACCCATTTGCTCAGGCAGCATGGGCTGAAAAAGAAGGCATCGGAATTACCCTCCTCAGTGACTACGAACACACAGCTACCGAAGCTTACGGTGTTGCGTATGAGTCTTTCCTCCCTGAGAAAAATCTCATCATGGGTGGCGTGCCTAAGCGCTCTGCCTTTGTTGTCGATAAAGCGGGTGTCGTTCAATACGCCGAAGTCCATGATAACCCAGGTGAAATGCCTGACTTCGACGCTATCCAAGCGTGCCTGAAGTCGCTCTAACTTGTTTAAAGCGCTTATTTAAAGCCAAATGATCTGGACGCTGCACGGAGCTGTCGGCATGGCAGCCGACTGGCGTGAGTTTGCCGACAGTTTACCACCTGAGCTAGGTGGTGTGCGTCGTCTGGATCTCTGGCGTTTTCTCGACTGCTGCCCGATGCCGCTGGAGAAAATCGGCGCGACCTTGGTGGGGGAGATTAAAAGAATCGATCCTGAACCTACACTCGTCGCGTATTCCATGGGCGGGCGACTTGCCCTGCACGCTTTGCTAGCCGAGCCGGATGTTTGGAAATCGGCAATTATCATCTCTGCGCACCCCGGACTCAGCGATGAGGATGAGCGTGCTGCTCGCCGTGAAAAAGACGCCGCGTGGTCGGCACTCGCGCTCAAAGGAGAGTGGTCCGAGTTTCTGGAAAAGTGGGAAACTCAAAACGTTTTAAGCGGAGCTGGTGATATGCCCGATCGCGCCCCGCTCAAAACCCGCCGAGCCTCCATTGCCCGCTCATTCATCGACTGGTCACTGGGCGCTCAGGCCAATCTCGTGCCAGAACTGAATCGAATAACATGCCCAACTCTCTGGCTTACTGGAGGGCAGGACAGCAAGTTTACCGAGATAGCAAAGGCCGCCGTGCCTGATATCCCGCACGCAGAACACATCATTCTCCCCGACAGCGGCCACCGCATTCCCTGGGAAAAGCCCTCCGAGTTTTCTAAGCTCGTTCGAGAATTTATCACGTAAACGTTTGTTTTTGGTATTTGGAGTTTGAAACTTAAAACTTAGAACATAAAACAACGTCATGTGGATATCAGCACACACCTTTGAAGACATTCTCTACGAGAAAAGCGAAGACGGCCAAATTGCCAAAATCACTATCAACCGGCCGGAAGTCAGAAATGCCTTTCGTCCAGAAACGACGCAAGAGCTACTCGCTTCCCTCGAGATGGCTCACGAAGATTCAGGAGTAGGTGTCATCATTCTTACCGGAGCAGGGGACAAGGCGTTTTGCTCGGGAGGTGATCAAAAAGTCCGTGGACACGCCGGTTACATCGGTAGCGACGGAGTGCCTCGTCTGAATATCCTCGATGTCCAACGCAAGATCCGCATCTTGCCTAAACCCGTCGTAGCGATGGTCGCAGGCTACGCCATTGGTGGTGGTCACGTTCTGCAGGTCGTCTGTGATCTCAGCATTGCCGCAGATAATGCAATTTTCGGCCAAACAGGCCCTAAGGTGGGGTCATTCGATGGAGGTCTTGGCTCAAGCTACTTAGCAAGAATCGTGGGTCAAAAGAAGGCCCGCGAAATCTGGTATCTCTGTCGCCAATACACGGCTGAACAAGCTCTCGATATGGGGCTCGTCAATACCGTTGTCCCTCTCGCTGATCTTGAAAAAGAGACGGTGCAATGGTGCCGCGAGATGCTCCAGCACTCACCCCTCGCGATGCGTTGTTTGAAGTCGGCGCTGAATGCCGACTGCGATGGCCAGATGGGTCTGCTAGATCTCGCTGGAAACGCCACCATGCTCTACTACATGAGCGAGGAAGGCAAGGAGGGGAAAAATGCTTTCCTTGAGAAACGCGATCCTGATTTTTCCAAATTCCCCCGTGTTCCATAAATGGCAGCAAGGCCCGTTAGAACAGGTCTGAATGTGTTCCCGTTCGTCCCAAAGTAAGTTCTTCTGACGTTACCTTATACAGCAAGAGCCAGTCAGGTTCGATATGGCAATCTCTCCATCCGCTCCAGTTGCCACTCAGACCATGGTCAAGGTGGTGTTGAGGGAGGGGTTTTCCGGAAACTAAGATCTCGATCACAGCTTTAAGCTTCTCGATATCCTTGCCTCGCTTTTTTTGTCGTTTTACATCCTTCTTGAATGATGACGGCTGAATTAATTTCATCAGTCCCAGGATGCATAGAGGTCATCAGTATTGTCGAAAGTCTCGATATCCTCGCCACGATCAGCCATAGCCAAGGCGGTGGCAGTCACCACATTGGGGATACGCAATTCAACGGGGAATTCCCCTCTCATGGCAATTTGACGATAAAGCAGCCGTATCGCTTCGGTCGGTGTCATGCCTAGGGCCTCGAGCACTTTTTCGGTTGCAGCCTTCGTATCTGGATCGATACGGGCATGGATGACGGCGGTTTGAGACATGGGATTAGTGTATCACGTTTGATACACGTGTCAATTCTTGTTATTGTCGAACGCAGAGCTCAACCGCTTAAATTTTTGTGTGTAAGTAAAAGTTTAATGGTTCTGATGTCTATTTTGGGACTATTTGCGGACGCCTCACAGTCCAGGCTGTGTTATGCTCTGAGATAGAGTTCAGCACATGCAACGGCATCTGACAAAGCGTCGTGGTGCTTGAGCGGTATATCTAGAGTCGAACAACAATCACTCAACCGGCAAGGCTTGTATCCTTTTTTACGATAGAGTTTTAACGTGCATTCCCAATGATCACGTTGCGCATAGTCAGTATGATCAAGACCTGCCGCTTGCAGGCATGACACTAACACGGCTCGGTCAAAGGGGGCATTGTGAGCGACGAGTGAGTATCCGCCAAGTCTCTGTTCAATTTCTGGAAACAGGCTGGCAAACGAGGCGGTATTCTCCGTTTGCTGCGGAGTTATTCCGTGAACCTGTGTATTGTGCCAATTATAAACATTACCCGGAGGGCGGATTAAAGTATGGTAACGGTCAACGATGACGCCGCCCCTGACGGTTACAATACCCAATGAGCATGCTGAGTCGCGCGCACCTGTGGCCGTTTCAAAATCAATGGCTGTGAAGTTCATATAGTTCAGTAAGTTGCTTTTATATCAGTATTGTTTTGGGTGATACTCCAAAATTTTTCCTTATCCGCAGCAGAATCCACCCACATTCAAATGCGATGCTCATGACTGCACTTTATCAATTAACATGAGTTATGTTAATATTGTCCAAAATACACCACTGAAAAAGGTTGCAAATCCCTGCTAGTAATGGCTTTTTCACTCCCGTCATGGCCGATGAAAAAGAACGTAAGACGCTCGAGCAGCGTCACCAAATGTCAGATCTAGATCGCTTGAGGCACTCGTGTGCTCATGTGCTTGCTACCGCAGTGCTGCGAATCTGGCCCAATGCCCAGCTTGCAGGCGGTCCTCCCGTCGAATCTGGGTTTTACTACGACATTGATCTCGACCACTCGATCACACCTGATGACTTCGAGAAAATCGAGGCGGAGATGAAGAAGATCGTGAAAGAGAACCAGACATTTGAAAAGATGATCGTCACTCGTGACGAGGCACTAGCGATGGCACAGAGCGGTCGGCTCGGTGGTCTTACCCAACGTGATGCTGTCAGCCAGTTCAAGATCGATCTTCTCAACGATATTCCTGAGGGCGAGGAAATTTCCATATTTAAAAATGGTGAGTTTTGGGACCTTTGTGCCGGACCACACGTGGGCCGGACAGGTAACTGCAAGGCTTATAAAGTTATGAGCGTTGCCAGTGCTTTCTATAAAGGCGACAACACACGCCCACAGCTTCAACGTATCTACGGAACCTGTTTCAAAAACAAAACTATGCTCACTGAGCACCTTGAAAAACTGGAGGAAGCTAAGAAGCGTGATCACCGTAAGCTCGGAAAAGAGCTTGGTATTTTCCACATTGATGAAGCCGTCGGCCAAGGTCTGATCCTTTGGAAACCGAAGGGTGGTTTGCTACGCCGTGCACTACAGGACTTCATCACAGAGCAACTCGACAAGCAGGGCTACTCGCAAGTCTTCACGCCACACATCGGCAAACTCGATCTTTATCGCACCAGTGGTCATTTTCCATACTACCAGGATAGCCAGTTCGCCGCGATCCCTGAGCGAGATGCTTTGGCTAAACTTTCTGAGGAAGGGGCGACTTGTGCGACTCTGACCAACGGTCTAAAAACAGGCACAATCGAAGGCTACATGTTACGCCCGATGAACTGTCCGCATCACATCAAGATTTATGCGAGTGATCATCACAGCTACCGTGACCTTCCTGTGAGGCTTGCTGAATTTGGCACCGTCTATCGCTGGGAACAATCCGGCGAACTCGGTGGTATGACTCGTGTGCGTGGCTTTACTCAAGACGATGCCCACCTTTTCTGCACACCTGAGCAGGTGGCGGAGGAAGTGCAGAGTTGTTTGGGTTTGGTGAAAACCGTGCTGTCGACGCTTGGTATGGAGGATTACAGTGTGCGTCTCTCGCTGCGTGATCCCGATAGTGATAAATACGTCGGTGATGCCGCCAACTGGGACAAAGCCGAGGCTGCTCTGCGTCAGGCTGTGCAAACATTGGGTGTGGATTACATTGAAGAAGAAGGCGAAGCCGCGTTCTACGGGCCGAAAATCGACTTCGTAGTCAAGGATGTGATCGGCCGTGAATGGCAGCTAGGTACGGTGCAGGTGGATTACAACCTCCCTGAGAGATTTGACCTCACCTACGTTGGTTCGGATAATAAGCCTCACCGCCCTGTGATGATTCACCGGGCGCCGTTTGGTTCGCTGGAACGTTTTACGGGTCTTCTCATCGAACACTTCGAAGGTAAGTTCCCAACATGGCTTGCTCCTGAGCAGGTGCGTGTGCTGCCGATTTCTGAGAAGTTTAATGACGTAGCGGAAGAAGCCGTGCAAGCGCTGCTGAATATCGGTGTGCGTGTTTCCTGCGATCGTAATGCTGACAAGGTTGGAGCTAAAATTCGCCTTGCAAGACTCGACCGAGTGCCTTATATGCTAGTCATAGGAGCAAGGGAGGCCGAAAGCGGCTCCGTCTCCGTCAGACACCGAGATCGAGATGATCTGGGTGCTGTGCCAATCAATGAATTTGTTTCAACCATCCAACAGGAAATTGCCACTCGGTCTTTATAAACCGATGGGGGCCCGTTGATCGCATATCTGCATGGATACTGATTCGGCATATTTTTCCCTCTCACACGTTAAAGTGACGTGTTCCGGACGACGTAAGTGCGTTGTCTGGTAAAATTCACTTTTCCCAACAACTAAAGGAGAACACCATAGCTAAGCCTAAGAAAAGACCAAACCGTAGCCGCCGCGACTTGACGCGTGTCAATGATCGTATCCGTGCCCCTAAAGTACGCGTAGTGTATGAAGACCAACAGCTCGGCGTGATGAGTTCACGTGAGGCAGTGGACAAGGCGAAAGCCGTCGGGATGGACCTCGTTGAGGTCGCCCCGAATGCCAATCCTCCTGTCTGCCGCGTCTGTAACTACGGAAAGTATAAGTACGAACAAGCGAAGCTTAAAAAGAAGTCACCCAAGACGGTTAATAAGATTAAGGAAATCAAACTTCGTGTTGGTACTGATACCCACGATTACAACATCAAGCTAGCTCGTGCTGAGCAGTTCCTCGACGAGGGCAACAAGGTGCGTGTTAGGCTCCAGTTCCGTGGTCGTGAAAATGCTCACCGTGATATTGGTTTTGTGGTACTTAAAAGAGTGGCTGAAGATCTCAAGGAAATAGCTAACGTCGATCAGCAGGCTCGCCTTGCTGGACGTGCTGTAAATATGATGCTCTCACCGTTGCCTCAAGGCCAGCGGAAGCGGAAGTTTTACCTCAGTCACGGAAACCTCATCGATGAAGATGACCAAGGTGATGAACATCTTGAGTTCAACGACGACGATGAACTGGTAGAAGGTACTGAAGATACATCGACGGCTGAGGAAGTTTCTGAGGGGAAGCCGTCGACTGAAGAAGCTTGAGTCAAAATTATTCAATGGGCCCGATAGGATATCCAGAATTGGTGGTCATCGGGCTTATTGGCTTCTTTTTTCTCGCTCTGGCATTCTGGATCTGGATGCTAGTGGATTGTATTTGCAACGAGCCTGATGAAGGAAATGATCGCTTAGTCTGGGTCATTGTCATCGCACTGGCTGGTGGCATCGGCGCGGTTATTTATTTAATAGCGCGTCGGCCTGCCCGCAAAAAACTTTACGGTCGATAGAATATGCCCCGACTTCTCTTATTTGATATCGACTGCACTCTAATCGACACTGGAGGAGCTGGCATGGCGGCACTCAAAGAAGCTGCCTGTGAACTATTTGGAGCCGAAGGCCCTGAACTTGACCTGGCTGGTAGCACGGACTCTGGTATCGTAGGCGGTATGCTCGAACACTTCGGTAGTGATCTTAGTCTCGAAGAGTTCTACCATGTCTATCTGACAAAGCTGGAGCCAAACCTAGAGTCATACGCAGGACGTGTCCTTCCCGGCGTTATCTCGCTCTTATCAGAATTGGAGAAAACCGATGCTACATTGGGTCTACTAACAGGTAATATTTCCAAGGGCGCTAAGGCTAAAGTTGATTACTACGGACTAGAGTCGTATTTTTCTATCAGCGTAGGCGCTTATGGTGACGATCATCATGACCGCAATAAGCTTGGCCCTGTAGCATTACAGCGTGCGAACGCTGAGTGTGATCGGGATTTCAGCGCTCAAAATACCATTGTGATTGGTGATACGCCCAAGGATATTGCATGTGGTAAGGCGATGGGAGCATTGACTCTTGCCGTCGCAACCGGTGGTTTTTCTGTAGATCAGCTATCGAGCTATGAGGCTGACCTGACGGTTCCTGACCTCACCTCGGCAGAGGTGCGTGAGTTTTTAAAGTAGGGTAAGTTTGCGTTCGCCTGCTCACGCTATGCAAAGAAGCATCTCTCCTCCTCCGTCGAGATGATCAGAGATCGTGCGTTGCAACTTGCCGGCAACCCAAGCACACATTCTGCCGGCAAGATACAATCTTGTTCTAGCTTCCTGCCGTAAATACGTAAAAAGGCACGACGTTTCCGCCGTGCCCTAGTTGTTTTTGCTAAGAAAAAAGCAATTATGATGCGCCGAATCCAGCTGCTTTAACAGCTTTGACAAGCGCTTCTTTGGTGACAGCACTCGTGGTGGTGACAACCGCTTTGTTAGGCATGCTTACTTTTGCCTCAGAAACTCCTTCAACTCCTTTAAGTGCGGACCGCACTTTTTTTACACAGGAATTGCCTCACTTCATTCCAGTGATGGTGAGTTTAACAGTTTTTGTTTCTGCTTCTTCAGATTTAACTTCATTCTGGTTTCCGATCACCTGTCCTGCAGTTACCACTCCTAGAGGGAGGGCAGCCAAGGCACAGAGTGCTAGTGCTTTATATGTTTTTGTCATATTTTTTGTTGGTTATTGGTTGTTTGGTTGGGTTGAAGGACGAGTTTCCTGATTTAAAAATCATCATCCGCAATTGAGAGAGCTTACACACTACATCTATTCCCTGCAAATAGGAAAAACACCAAATCTTTTCAATTGATGACTATATTTAGGCGCTTGCCGCTGCAGACCCTGCCAAAAACCCGCTGGTCCAGGCGTTTTGAAAATTAAATCCCCCCGTGATTCCATCGATGTCGAGGATCTCACCGGCAAAGTAGAGGCCCGGCGTGATTTTACTCTCCATGGTCTTTAGATTTACATCAGGTAAGCGCACTCCACCACAGGTTACAAACTCGTCCTTATTGATGCTTTTTCCTGAAACGTGGAAGGTCCCCGAAGTAAGCTCATTGGTAAGGCTATTGATGGGGCCTTTACCGAGTTGAGACCATATGCAGTCGTCACTCACTTCTGCTGAGGTGCAAAGTCGGTCCCAGAGTCTTTTAGGGAAATTTTCAAATGGAGCCCGACCTCGCACGCGTCGTTTACCCCATTCTTGACGGATTTCAGTTATTCTTAGCGCGACGTTTTCCTCGGGGAGCCAGTTGATCTTGATGGTAAACTGGTAGGAGCGCTGATTCAGCTCTCGCGCGCCCCATGCGGAAAGCTTGAGAATGCCCGGGCCGCTCAGGCCGTGATGGGTGATTAGCAAGGGGCCTCTGGTCGTTAACTTGATGCCATCGACCGATACTTCCGCATCAGGAACAGAAACGCCTGGAAGATCTGTAATACGCGGGTCATCAATGTTGAAGGCAAACAGCGATGGCACATTCGGGATCAGTTCGTGACCTAGAGATTTGGCTAAGCGTGCTCCTGCTGCGAGGCGTGTGCCACCGGTGGCGAGTAAGATCGATCGGGCTAACAGGTTTTCGTCTTTATCGGTGGTGATTTTGAAGTAGGGGGATGCCTCAGTTGTAGCCGCAATGGATTTGACTCCTGTGGATGTTCTAACAATGACTGCAGCATCCGTGGCTGATTGCGTTAAGCAGTCGATCACCGTTTGTGAGTCGTCCGTGATGGGAAACATCCTGCCGTCCGCCTCGGTCTTGAGTTCAACACCACGACTTTGAAACCAATCGACAGTGTCGGTGGTTCCCCATCGGTGAAAGGGGCCAATCAATGATTTACTGCCGCGTGGATAGTATTCCGTGAGTGGTTTTGGCTCAAAGCAGGCGTGGGTGACATTACACCGACCTCCACCTGACACCTTAACCTTGCCGAGGACGTGTGCGGTTTTTTCTAGAATCAGGACGCGACATCCTTCGCCAGATTGGCTCAGATTTTCGGCACAAGTGATCGCACCAAAAAATCCGGCGGCACCACCGCCGACCACAATCAAGTCCCACGGCTGTTGATCAGGCATCTTCTTCGAGCTCAAACTCAGCCCATGTTACAGATTCGTTGAGTGCTGCGACAGCGCCTTCGATTAAAAGATCCAGATCAGGCTCTTCGTCTTCGCTGTTAAATGCGAGTAGTGGGCCACCATGTTCGATTTCTGGCGGATCGGCATCGATGCCAGAGACCTTGACAAAAAACCAATCAAGAATGCCTTCACCCGTTTCAGGAAGCCATTGCACAATAAGCTCGATGGTAGCGATTGGGTCTTCGTCACCCTCTTCGACTTGGTTGGCGAGATCCTCTTCGTCACAATCAATGCCGGCGAGAACTTCAAGCTTGGTGTCATCTTTGTGATCACCTAGTGATTCTTCAATCTTTGGAAAAACAGCGTCCTTTGGGGAAATAATTCTCATGGATGAAGACTTGTTGATGGAGGCAGTTTAGTCGAGTCGGAATTCACCTTCTTCGTCGGAACCATACCAGCTGAGTTTTCCAAAAGCGGCGAGAATTTGCATGTTGATCTCGTCACCATCGTCCTCTGCATGCTCAACGGTGGCTGAACTGGCTAAGCCACGCATCGATTCGATACTGATCACAGTCTGTTTGCCGGTGAAGGTAATCCAGTCGCCCCAGTCTTTTTTCTCGTGCTTAGGTTCGAGCTTTTGATTCCGCAGTGCCACTATCACCTCGGTGATACTGGACGGAGGTTCCATGTCGGGTAGATGAACGCGGGTATCCATAAATAAATCGTAGTGTGATATTGAGATGCTTGCCAAATTTATTGACCCTCAGCAGCGGTTTTGATCGCTTCCAGCTCTTCCCATCGAGTGTAGAGCTGGGGGGCTTTTTCTTTGGCCTGTTTGAGTTCGGTTTCAAGCTCCTGCCAGTCATCGCCGTGTTTTTCGTAGAAGTCGGGAGCTTCAAAGGCGGTTTCGAGTCGGGTGACTTTTTCTTCGGCAGCGAGGATGTCCGCTTCAATGGTTTCCAGCTCTTTGGCCTCTGCCCATTTTAATTTACGCGGGCGTTCTTTACGTGGGCCGTTTTTTTTTGTCGGGTTGGACTTGTAAACGGTGCTGGTGGCGGCGCGTGCAGCTTTCTTTTCCAAATAGTAGTCGTAGTTGCCAACCTGGTAGTCGAGGACTCCATCACCTTCAAAGGAGAGAATATCCGTGCAAACACGATTCAGGAAGTAGCGATCGTGGCTGACAACGATGACGATGCCTTTAAAGGCACAAAGTGCTTCTTCTAACAGTCTCAGTGTATTCAGGTCGAGGTCGTTGGTCGGTTCGTCTAGAACAATGACGTTGCCACCTTTTTTGAGAATCTTAGCCAGCATCACACGGCTGCGTTCACCACCGCTGAGTAGTTCGATCTTGGTATTGATCCTCTCCTCGGTGAAAAGGAATCGACGTAAATAGGCGCGTAGGCCGATGGTTTCGTTACCGAGTTGCACGTTTTCCTGACCGTCACCGACCTCCTCGTAAACGGATTTTTTGTCGTCGAGTAAGAGGCGGTTTTGATCGATAAAGTTGATGTCGGTTTTGATGCCGATATCGACTCTTCCCTCCAGAGGTTGGATCTCGCCTAGGATGATCTTCAGCAGGGTGGATTTACCCATGCCGTTTTTACCGACGATACCTAGACGTTGCCCTCCTTCTAAGCCCAGGCTGAAGTTTGAAAACAGCCACGGCTCATCGTTAAAGGCCATGCCCACTTCGTGCACATCAATGATTTTGTTCCCCAACTTCGGAGGAACCGGGATGATGAGATCGACATCAAGCTCTTCTTCGGGTGCTTCTTGGTCGGCGATTTCAAAGTAACGATCCATGCGGTCCTTTGCCTTGGTTGTCCTAGCTTTTGGTCCACGGCGCACCCACTCGAGTTCGCGACTGAGAAAGCGTTGGCGTTTGTGCTCATTGCGGGATTCCGCCATGTCGCGCTCGGCACGTGCGAGTAGATACTCGGTGTAGTTTCCTTGGTAGGTATCACATTTTCCTCGACGGATTTCTACGATGCGTGTGGCGATGCGATCGAGAAAATAGCGGTCGTGGGTGACAAACAGACAAGTTCCCGTGTAGCGGGCGAGGAATTTTTCCAACCACTCAATCGAATCCGTGTCGAGGTGGTTGGTTGGTTCGTCGAGGATTAGAAAATCGGGCTTTGCAAGCAGGGCTCGACAAAGCGAGACGCGTCGTTTTTCTCCTCCGGAAAGTGTGCCGACGATACGATCGGCTGCCGGTGCGTGAAGGTGGGAAAGCAGACTGGTGGCTCGGTGTTCCAGATCCCAGCCCTCAAGGTGGGTTATTTCATCCAGTACCTCGGCGCTGCGATGGCTGTCGGCTGGGATGGTTTCGTATTCCGTGATCAGATCGAGAGTATACTGAGCACCTGACAGCACGTTGTCGTGAACGTTTGCCTCGTCATTGAGTTCAAAGTTCTGCGGCAGATAACCCGTTACGAGTCCACGCTTGTAGGTGACTCCACCCGTATCGCCAACGGCTTCACCCGCAAGGATTTTGAGAAAAGTAGATTTGCCACATCCATTACGTCCTACGAGGCCAATGCGGTCGCCTTGCTGAATGGCGAGGGTAGCGCCATCGAGCACGGTGTGTGAGCTGTAGCTGACACAGAGTTCGCTGGCACTGGCAATGGCATCTGCTGGGGCACGGGTGGACATGGGCGGGACAATACAGAGGGATGGCGGCTTGTCATGCTTTTTACATCGCATCTATCTCTTGCAGGATTACTATTCAGATGTAGTCTCCGCCGCCTGAAATTATGTCTCTACTTTCTAAGATCGTTCCCGGCCAGCGCTGGATCAGTGAAACCGAACCTGAGCTTGGCTTGGGCATCATGCTGAATGT
>TARA_B110000908_G_scaffold170409_1_pt1 | contig 36854 bp, 36 predicted proteins | sample TARA_B110000908 | Tara Oceans TARA_B110000908 (sample SAMEA4398067) | marine metagenome | biome: Polar Biome; feature: [DCM] deep chlorophyll maximum layer (ENVO:01000326); material: water (ENVO:00002006), including particulate matter (ENVO:01000060) such as... | depth 36 m
TTCGTGAGGACGCAACAACAAATTCAATTACATGAATTAATTTATATGAACTCTTAGTTCAAAACGTTGGCATCCACACCCGCTCAGATAAGTGTGATCCAATTGGGCATTACTTTCAGCATCCATTGCGCGATGACGTTCATTGAGTTTGTTGCTATTAGGATGCCAAACAAAATCAGCATGGCCCCCATCCCTTTCTCGACCATTCCCAAATACTGCCTGAATTTTGCCATCCAACGCATGAACGGGCCGATGAACAAGGCGGCAAAAATAAATGGAGCGGTCATTCCAAATCCATAGGCAAACAACAGCGCCGCGCCGCTACCTGCAGTTTGCGCGCCAGCCGACATGAACAGTATCGTTGCTAATACGGGCCCGACGCATGGGGTCCAACCAAACGCGAATGCCATCCCAATTATGTATGCCCCCAATAAGCCAGTGCGTGAGGTATCCCCCCCATCGGCACGCAATTGGCGATATAAAAGGCCAATTCTGAGAACTCCTAGGAAATGCAGCCCCATAGCAATGACTATGAACGCAGCCACCCAACGTAGAATATCAAAATAGGCACGCACAATCTGCCCAAAGACTGTTGAAACCGCGCCTAATCCCATAAAAATAGTGATCACACCTGCAGCAAAAAATATCGCGGCCAATACAGCCCGCAGACGGATGCGGTGATCAATGGCCTCACCCGCTGTAATTTGGTTCATGCCGATACCAGCCAGGTAACTCAGATAAAAAGGGACCATCGGCAAGATGCAGGGCGACAAGAATGATAATAGCCCCGCAAAGGCTGCCCCCGCGTATGTAAGTTCCATCATCGTTATCACCAAACCCTTGAGTTATTCACATATTCATATTATGTATTTTATCTAACAAAGGTCAAACTCACATGTCCCTACGCTCCCTCGTTTTTTCCAGCATAATTACAGTATCCACTGCGGTCTCTACCATGGCGGATACAGTTTTGGTCATGGTCGAAGAAAAAGGCTGTGTTTGGTGCGCACGCTGGAACGACGAAATCAGCCACATCTACCCGAAAACGAATGAGGGCAAGGCGGCACCTTTGCGACGGATCGACCTACATGCCCCCTTGCCCGTCGACTTAACCTTTTCAAAATCCCTACATTTCACCCCCACATTTGTTTTGATGATCGATGGGAAGGAAGAAAACCGTATCGAAGGCTATCCCGGCGAAGACTTTTTTTGGGGTCTGCTAGCGCAATTGTTAACTGCGTCTGGCGTTGAGGTTGCTGGCTAAGCTATAGAGCATGGAAGCAAATGTAATTACTTTGGACGCGAGCATGTTTCCAGATAAAGAGGCAAAGATGGGTCTACCTGTATTCGACAAAGATATCTGTGAAGAAGACATGGATAAAATGGCAGAAAATGCCATGCGCGCGTCAAACTTTCTGAAAGCCATCAGCCACGAGGGGCGATTGATGATCTTATGTCATCTTGCCTCTGGTGAAAAGTCAGTGACCGAATTGGAAGACCTCTTGTCTGCACGTCAAGCGGCGGTCTCACAACAACTGTCTCGTCTGCGCCTTGAGGGTCTTGTGACCCCGCGCCGCGACGGAAAAACGATTTACTATAGCCTTACAGATGACCGACCAAAGCAAATCATGGAAGTTGTCTATGACCTGTTCTGCCGCGCGAATTGACGCCTAGGCTTCGATGAAGACGTAGACTGCTCAAGGGGGCGCAGCCATGCTAGATTTCGTTTCAGAACCCACACTTGTCGCACTTATTGGCCTGTTTGGCGGTATCTTGCTTGGCCTTGCCGCACGTATTGGGCGGTTCTGCACACTTGGCGCTATAGAAGATCTGTTTTATGGCGAAAACACTTTACGCTTGCGCATGTGGGGCATCGCGATTGGGGTCTCGGTAATCGGCACGTTTGGCTTGTCAGCCTTAGGTTTGATCGACCTAGGCGAAACCCTGTACCTATCACGCAATTGGAACCCAGTTGCGAGTGTCATTGGTGGGTTGCTTTTTGGCTATGGCATGGCTTTAGCTGGAAATTGCGGATACGGTGCGCTGGCCCGATTGGGTGGCGGTGACATCCGGTCCCTTTTAATCGTAATCGTGATGGGGGTATCTGCCTACATGACCTTGGGTGGACCACTATCAGCCCTTCGCATTTGGGCATTCGGCGGCGGCGAAGAGGTTGAGACCCTACCGACACTCGCGCTCACCCTATCGCAACTGACCGGACAAAGCCTTGAAATATCCGGTATAGTTATAGGCCTAGCGATCTTATGCCTAACCCTAGCAAATAAAAAACTATTTGCATCCTTCAGCCACGTTTTCTGGGGTGCCGTCGCAGGGGTCGCAATTGTATCGGGCTGGGCAGGAACCTATTGGGTCTCGGCAAATGGTTTTGACGCGACACCAGTTGTAAGTCACACATTTTCAGCACCATTAGGCGAAACACTTCTCTACGCGATGACTTCTTCTGGCAACAGCATCAGCTTTGGCACAGGCTCCGTTGTTGGCGTTCTTATCGGTTCGCTTATCGGAAGTTTGATCAAAGGACATTTCCGCTGGGAAGCCTGCGATGATCCCCGCGAATTGCGGCGCCAATTGCTTGGAGCATTCCTAATGGGGGTCGGCGCAGTTGTGGCGGTTGGATGCAGTATTGGGCAAGGTCTGTCGGCGTTTTCGGTCCTTGCCTACAGCGCGCCCATTACACTTCTGTGCATAATGGCGGGCGCAGCGGTTGGTCTGAGGCAATTAATTTTGGGGTTTTCACCGTCGATTTAATTGGATAATCGAACCGACCTAGCGATATTATCTAGAAATTCGAAGCAAGTGATATACCACTACAAAAACGACAATCATGGTTGTCAGCTCGAACACTGAAACCTAAAATTGTCTAGGACCTATTGCAGATCAATGAAACTTCGGATCAACCCAATGGCATCTCACAGTGGCATCAGTCACATACACTGAAGTCTAAACCATACAATTTCAAGTACTTACATCTTAATCTTAATCTTAATGTTTCTCCCTGCCGACATCGGCTATTTTCCTATAGCTGCATCCAATACGTCCTGAGCTTCGCTCATTACGCCAATCGTGTTGCTGACGGACTCTCGTCCATCTGGAACGTCAAATGATCAATCAGCCGCAAAGACAGTACAGCTTTGTCAGTTGCATACGCAGGGTTATCCCAAAGATTTTTGGTTTCTCTTGGATCGGTTTCCAGATCATAGAGTTCACCCCAATCTTCTCCCGCAAAGACTGAGAAACGCCATTTTTTTGTTCGTAATGTACGCGCCCGCGCGGCCGCTTGGAAACCCATTCTTGGGCCGCCATCGTTGTGTTCGATCAACACTTCGTCACGATGAGGGTGAATGCCATCAAGGGCACCAAGAAAACTGCGTCCTTGAATTCCATTATACGGTGCAAATCCAGCGCGATCCAGAATACTGGCCGAAATATCAATGGTCGAAGCCATCGCATCAGTGCGAACCCCTGCGCGCGTGTCCGGATCGGACCAGATCATCGGTACACGCGTTATAGCGGGCAATTGTACCGGGCCTTTGAGCATCAAGTTGAAATCACCCAAATAGTCGCCGTGATCGGACGTAAAGATAATGACTGTATTATCATATTGACCGGTGTCTTTTAGCGCTTGCACAACCCGCCCAATATGATCGTCAATCATCGTAATCATCCCTGCCGTAAGGGCCTTTGCCTCAAGCACGTGTTGATCATCTGCCCTAAATGGCATCTGCGGGATCGGAGGCATTTTACCAGCTTTCCACATTTCGCTTGCGTGTTCCATCGGTGGGATGGGGTTCTCGTGGGCGTCGTAGGGCAAATCAACTGTGAATTCATCCGGTGCATACATATCCCAATATTTGCCTGGTGGGTTAAACGGATGGTGTGGGTCAGGAAACGAGATGAACGCAAAGAATGGATTGTCCTGCCCTGCCCGTTTTTCAAGGTATTCGATTGCTTTGTTAGCCACCCATGCCGTTGGGTACGTGCTTTCGGAAACTGGTGTTCTGTACGCTTGAGGGCAGGTATAATCATGCGCCAACTCGTTTGCGGGATCATGCAGCGCTTTCCAATCGGGTACTGTTTCACGGAACCATTGGCCATATTGCCCACCACATTGGTCGCCGTGGCTGGTCACCATATCTACGTGCTGGAATCCGTAATATGGCACGTCGAACGGGGACACTGATGTACCCGAAAAACTGGCAGGTTCTTCCATCGTATACAGGGTGCTTTCGGCCTTCCATGCCTCTGGGACCATCCGTTTTACGGTATCATCCTTACGCAAGGGTGGGCTGTCTGTGAACGGTTGCAGGTGGCTTTTTCCAATACTCGCCGTCGCGTATCCTCCTGCGGCTAAAACATCAACAAAGGTGTTCGCACGGGTAGAAAGAAGACACCCATTGTGTCGCAACCCATGAACAGACGGCATCCGCCCCGTCATCAGGGATGCGCGATTGGGCATGCACACTGGCAAGGCAACGTGAAAGTCCTCAAACAACGTACCATCCGCCGCGATTGCATCTATATTCGGCGTGCGCACCACAGGGTGACCTGTGCAGCCAAGCCAGTCAGCCCGGTGCTGGTCCGTTATAAACAAAAGAAAATTTGGTCTCGTTGCCTTTGGTGTTGATGTCATGGCGCCTATCCTTTTTTACCCATTGCGGATTGTTTGTCGGGCAAACGATGCAACCACAAAACGACAACGCCTATCGCAATCGCGCCAAAATGTATCAGTTCAGGTCGGGCGAACAATCCAATCGCGATTGCAAGACGTATGAAAACCCAAAAAAGACTAAGCGGTGCCGCGTCAAAACGGGCAAGCGCACTGGCCACAAAATACAGGGCAAACACCAGCTTGGCGATCAGCCAAGTGAGCGGCAATATCTGAACGCCATTCTCGTAACCGGGTAAGAACGCCTTACTCGCGCTTGATGGATCGATAAGCGCCTGATCAATCAGCAAAAGTTCTGGATAGAACGCGAAAACGAAGGGAATGAAGAACATCACAATGCCCGACCGAACCGCGCTAAGTCCTGTAGCCATAGGTTCCGCTTTTGTAATCGTTGAGGCCGCAAAAGCGGCCAATGCCACAGGGGGTGTAATTGCCGATGCAACGGCGAAATAGAAGATGAACATATGCGCTGTGAAGGTCGCAATCCCTAGGCCAATCAGCAACGGCCCCATCAAAAGCGCGACGTTGATATAGGCGGGTACCGCAGGCATTCCCATACCCAGCAACACGGCCAACAACATCGTTACTCCAAGGGCCACAAACTGAAGATAAACTGAATCTCCACTGCCCAGATCAAGCACAAGCAAGAAGCGCAGGACGTCAACGGCAACAAATCTGGAAAGGCCGGTGAAGTTCAAGCAAACATCGATTACTGTTACGGCAAGGAACATTAGATAAAGCGTTGAAACAGTCATCCCCGCTTCGGCCAGCGCATCCAACGCCTTGCGCGGGGTTGCACGGAAACTTTTGTCGAGGAACAGCAGCAGGATCACAAACGCAGCTCCCCACCAGCCAGTAGCGCCGGCATCGCCAGCAGCGTTTTGATATATCTGTAGAACCCAAGGCAAGTTGGCGGCACGGCAAACGCCATCTAATGTCATGGTTTCAGCGCCAAAAGCCCACCCTAACAAGCCACAGCCTACCGCATCTTTGGGCGTCAGAAGCAGTACGAGGATTAATAAGATTGGCAGGAATATCTGCAACAGGTGCAACGCATCGGTGCGCGACATCCTCATATCCTCTGTCAGCTCACCATAGGCCTCAATGCCCTGTTTTCGCGATTGGAACATCGCAGTCAAAAACAGGCAGAAGAAATAGGCAATCGCAGGAATTGTCGCTGCAATGATAACATCACCGTAAGGCGTTGCTGTCAGCGCCGCGAGGATAAACGCAGCCACGCCCATCACGGGCGGCATGATCGATCCACCAGAGGAAGCTGCCGCTTCAACTCCGCCTGCAAACACCGGACTAAACCCACGCTTGATCATCATCGGAATAGTCAGAACACCTGTTGATAGAACATTGGTCACAGGTCCGCCTGTGATCGTACCGAACATAGCGGATGAAACGATCGCTGCATGGGCAGGACCACCTCGAAGATTTCGTGTCCAGCGGAAGGCCAGTTTGATCAACGATTGGCCACCCGCAGATTTACCAAACATCGCACCAAGGATAATGTAGGGGAACACAACGTTCATGATCACATGCATAAAGCGCCCAAGCATACCTGAGGCGTTGTTCACCAGCGCGTCATGAACATTGGGACGCCCATCAAGGAAAGCGCGCGGCTCACCACCCAGCTTGGTCATTAGGTACTTGTTGATGTCATCTGGCCCATGAAAATACCAAACCATCACAGTACCAATGGTATAAAGTGCAATCGCAAGTGCAACGAGCACAAGCGGCAGGCCCCACACCTTGATGTTATACCCCAAAAACACCAACATCGAGACGCCCATAATCACGACCAGCCAAATGCCAGTTGTGGTGCTGCACTTGGGATTGTCTACGGTATCTGGAATGGGCAGCCCGTATTCTTCGGCAAATACAATTTCGGCTTTGAGCGTCTCTGCGATCAGTCGTGCGCGATCCCCATTCAGCAGGTCAATGATGCATACGCTGTCGATCTCAACAAGATAGGTGATCGAGATAAGGGCCGCAGCACCAACCAGAGCAATGTCCATAAATAGGCCAAACCCAGCGCGGGATGTGCCCTGCCAAGCGCGCCACATGGAATGTTTAAGCGCCACAATGCCCATCATTACAAAAAAGACTATCGGGTAGAACCATTCAGTCGCGAACGAGCGTATTTTGAGATCTTTAAATCCAGTGATCTCACGCCACATGCTTTCCCAACCGGGAATGGCGGGTGTACTGTTGATAATGCCCGCAAAGACAAAAATCAGTGCAAGGATATATAGAGTTCTATTAGGAAAGGTTTGATCCCGCACAAGTGGTTCATCCGGGGGTGTGCCGACAGTGTTGGACATGGACGACCTTTACCTATTCGAATTTAGACGCCGCCCAATTGGAGCGGCGTCAGATCGTTCTTAAGCGTTCAGATTACATATTGTCTTTGGCGCAATCCGGGATGTCATAGCCCGATTCTTCCCAAGCCCGTGTTGCACCCTTGTGATATTTAACAGGGTTCGCACCGCACATGCCGATGGCAGGGTTGTCGTAATTCACAGAATTTCCAAAAGGTGCTTTGGCTTTTAGCGCATCCAAGCTGGCGATGTAGGCAGATACCAATTTGTAAACCAGTTCTTCATCCATGTCTTTATGAACAACATCGCCGCCAACGGTCGCGAAACCGCGGAACGTGTCATCCTCAGAAACAAAGGTCCATTGATCGCCCAAAGCTGCCGAAAGATCTGCAATGGGTGCCTCAAAAGGCGCACTACCGGGCGCTTTGATGTACTTCTGCATGGCTTCGCTTTCGTAGGTCGCTTTCGGCAATGACCAAGCCGTCATTTTACCAGCAGCGCCCAGTGTCGAGATACGCGCGCTTGGAAACAGCTCTGGCAGAACAATCGCGTCCGGCTCACCACCACCAATAATTGCTGTCGCTTGCCCCCAATTGGCTTGAATGCCTTCATAACCTTCGCCGTCTTTCAGGCCAGCAGCAATCTGGATCATTGCGCGCGCATTGGTCAAAGCACCCCCGCGTGGTGGGCCATTGAAAATCTTCTTACCCTCCAATCCGTCCCAACCCGTGATACCTTTGGCGTCATAAGCAGACAGAAAGAAAACACCCAAAGTGAATGGATAAACCGCGCGGATATTGGACGCGAGTTCAGCGCCCTTTTCTGCGCCCAGTTCGCCATAAGGACCAACGCCGCGGTTCATCAAAAACGGTAGGATATGCGGTGTGCTGGCAATGTCGGTCTTGCCTTCAGCAACGTTTTGCAGCGAATTGGTTAAGGTTTGGCCATCCGCTAGTTGAATATTCGCAATACCCGTTGTACCCGCAATTTCAGCCATGTGGCTGGCGGAAAGATGTGTTGCGCCACCTGGGCTGGCTGTTTCAGCCGTCAAGTTGACGGTCTGTGCCAATACCGGTGTTGTAAGCATAGCGCCACCAAGCAACGCAGCAAGTGTCGTAAATTTCATCGTTTCCTCCCAAAAACTAACTTATGCTTTTGAGCATCCCCCATAGTACTTAACATAGCAAGGAATATGTTTGCGTCACCTTACCCTGCATCACAATATGCAAAGATACGCGTTAAACATAAAAGATATAGAAATCACGTAATGCTTCTGGATCTAGGCCTTCTGTTTTTTCGACCTCAGCCTCTTTCATGAACACATGGTTTTCGACCAGCAACGCACCGACCGCTTGTCCCAACGCTGTATCGGCCGCCAAATCCACAATAGCTGACTTCAAATCGGTTGCAGCACCAACCGTAGCGTCGGTTTCGACAAACCCGTCGCCCGTTTCTATTGGCTGAAGGTCGTACCCGTTTTCGACACCCAACAAGGCCGCATGCAAAACCGCTGCAACCGCTGTGTAAGGGTTTGAAGAGGCATCGGCCATGCGATGTTCTAGTCGCGCTTTGGCCCCACCCTCGCTGCTGATCCGCGTCGTAACATTGCGGTGGTCACCACCCCAATTTTTCCAGTGTCCTGACAACGAACCAGGCTGCAGACGATGATAGGAATTTACCGTTGGCGCGATCAGCCCAGCAAGCCCTTTGTGGTGGTGCAGCACTCCGGCCAAACAACCACGTGCCAAATCGTTCAAATGATCCGGTCCGCCCTTTTCACCAGATGAAAGCGCGTTATCGCCATTTTTATCCGTAAATGAAAAGTTAATGTGCATCCCGTTGCCACCAGCTTCGACAATTGGCTTGGGCATAAAGGTCAGGATGACGCCTTCACCCAACGCAATCTCACGCGCCATCTGACGGAATAAAATGATGTCATCGACAGCTTTAAGCGCGTCATCAAAAGTCAGCGTATATTCGAATTGTGGGCTGTCGTATTCCGCTGTGATCATATCCAACCGGAAACCCAATTCGTCCGCCACCTCCCAAATTGCATCGTTAAAACCACGCGGATCGGTGAACGGGCCAGTGCCGTACACCACAGCGCCAAGGCTATCATAAGGCACCAGTTTTCCATCATCGTCGTGGATAAACGCGAATGCCTCAAGTTCGATGCCAACTTTAGGAGTGAGGCCCTTGGCCTCCCACGCCGCGATTGCGCGCTTCAACGCGCCCCGTGGACACATCGGCAGCGGCGCACCATCAGTGCCATAAAGATCACCAAGAACGATCTTGGTGTTTGGTTCCCAACTGTCTCTGATATCATCAGCTTGCCAACGCAGCTCCATATCAGGCAGACCTTCCATCATCATCGCACCGGGTGCGGGCAACAAATCCTTGTCATAGTGCACACCAAAGGTAGAGCGACAAAACCGTGTATCATTGTCCCCAATCTTTGAGTGAGGCAGGTATTTACCACGCATAATACTTAGGTGGTCACAAAAAACCGCGCGCAATCTGTCGTTCATTTTCTTCCCCTATTAGGTCCGTGTTATCCGCACCGGAAGCGACTTGATGCCGCTGATAAAATTGGACCGCAAAAACTGGTGTGGGCCGTCGGCTTGGATCGACGTGATCCGCTTACTTAGTTCCTCAAACAACACCCGCACCTCAAGACGCGCCAACCACATTCCTAAACAAAGGTGCGGTCCGCCCTGCCCGAACGCCAAATGTTTGTTGGGTGTCCGCATCAGATTCACGCGCATCGGATCATCAAATGCCGTTTCATCCCGGTTGCCAGAGGCGAACCAATACAGAACTTTGTCACCTGCACGGATCGTTTTGCCATGCATCTGGTAATCTTGGGTGGCTGTGCGGCGAAAATAACTGGTGGGTGACGCCCAGCGAATGACCTCATCCGCCATCGTGTCCCAAATGTCGCCGCCTGCTTTCATCTGGCCCAACAGTTCAGGCTGATGGCACATCGCTTGGATCCCTGCCGCGATGGAATAGCGCGTGGTGTCATTGCCAGCGGCAACCATTAGACAAAAGAAATTGCGAAACTCTGTCTCGGAAATAACCGAACCATCTGAACTGGGCTGCAATATCAGATGAAGGATTCCGTTCGTGTCCCCGGACGCATTTTTCTTGTCCATCAACGTTTTGGCGTAAACGTATAGCTCTGCACCCGCTGGGGAATTAAACGGCATCAACCGAAATTCGTCTGTGCTCATCTGATCTAGCACATGTGACGTGAATTCAGGATCCGTATTCGCAATCAGCGCGTCGCCCTTTTCAACCAACCAAGGAAGATCCTCCTCGGGAGCTCCTAGAATACGGCCAAGCATACGCATCGGCAATTCGCGGGCAATTGTCTTGGTTGCATCAAAACTGTCATTTTGCAGCACTTTATCCAACATATCCTGGCATATTTGACGAATGTCTTGCTCAAACTCCGCCATCACACCTTTTGAAAATGCACGCGCCAGTTTGATCCTCATTTGCATATGGTCTGGTGAATCAGTTTCCTGAAAGGTGCGTCGCGCTAGGTATTCTTCATAGCTTTGGTCTTCCATCCGAATACCTTGAGCCGATGAGAACACCTTGGTATTGCGGTTCATCATCAAAATATCGTCGTAACGAGTGACGGACCAAAAACCTTTGCCGCCACTCCAATCCGTCCAACTCAGCGGATCATCACGCCGAAGGCGCGCAAAGGTATTCAGCGGCGTGCCGTTCATAAACGTATCGTGGCTGGACAGGTCAGCATGACCATCATCGCTTGGTGTCCAAATGGTCATCACTCTGCCCCTTGCATTTGTATATTAAAGTGAACCATAAATATACAAAGCAAAAAGGGAAGCTAAAAATGCATTTGGCCGTTCTGATGACAAACACCGATGAAAGTGATTTTGCGCAGGCGCATCCAAAAGATGGCGAAAAGTTCACGCAATTGATCGATTTGGTACGGCCAACTTGGCAGGTCACATCTTTCGCTGTGAAAGACGGTGTTTTTCCATCTGATATTTCCGATTTTGACGGTGTTATCATAACAGGAAGCCCCGCGTCAGTTCACGACACGGACTCTTGGGTTGGCAATTTACTGCAGTTGATCAGAATAGCTTACGCGAAAAATATCCCACAATTTGGCGCATGTTTCGGACATCAAGCCATCGCAATGGCCTTGGACGGCAATGTTGAACCGAATGACGACGGATGGGTTTTCGGGCTGACAGAGTCCAAAATCACAACCAAAGCAGAATGGATGCAGGGCCTGCCTGACACGCTACTTCAATACGGCGCACATATCGAACAGGTTACCAAACTTCCAATCAGGGCAGAGGTTTTGTCGTCATCGGCCACGTGCGGAATAACGGGTTTCAGGATCGCCGATACGGTCTACACAACACAAAATCACCCTGAAATGACGCCCGGATTTATCGCAGCGTTAGTCGCCGAATATGCGCCAAAACTGCCTGCCGGAGTTGGTAAAACAGCCCAAGCGTCACTTACAAGGAGGGCCGATACCCTACCCTACGCCGAGTCAATCGCACGTTTCTTTGAGACCACATCAACCCACTGAAGCAATCAAATCCATGACCGTTTGGCGGTCATAATTGAAATGCTGTAACATCCCAGCCGCCGCCTCATCTCTGCGACGGTTGAGTATATGGCTCGCAATCTGCGCATGTTCTTTGGACGACGATGCAGCAGCGTTTGGGTGACGATACCGCATCCGATAATAAGCCATCAATTTACGCGCATTTGTCTTCACCATCGCCGTCAAAACCTCGTTGTGGGCAGCCCTTACGATGATTTCGTGGAATTGTAGGTTCAATTGATAATATGGTGCAGGTTCGGAGCTACCGTGCATCTGCACATGGGTTTCACAGGCGGCGACAATAGCCTTTAATTCTAACGCTATATCATCCGTAATGCGGTGTGCAGCAAGCCCCGCAGCAAAGCTTTCAAGGTTGGCGTGGACCTCTAAAATTATAAGAAATTCAGCAACTGTTGGTCGGAAAATTATGGCCCCTTTTCGGGGATGTCGCTGAACCAATCCATCAGTTTCGAGCCGGATCAGCGCTTCGCGCACTGGCGTCCGCGATACACCACAAAGCTGCATCATCTCTTTTTCATCAATTGCATCACCCGGCAAAATTTCGCCCGCATCAATTTGTGAGATGATTAAAGCAATGACCGTTTCTGTCTGTCCCGCCATGCGTCGTCCTTAAGCTACTTTGGTGTCAACTTACCCAAGCAGTGCCCAGACGACCAGCCGTATAGCAATGCAGGCTCTTAACGAAGCCGATCATTTGCACCATTGGCTGCATTGCGCATGTTCTTGGCAAACAAAGTGACATCGATTTCAGTTGCGATGAACGTGGCCCCAATGTCGCGACATTGTTGTTGTAATTCAGTGTCCAGCGTCAGGATGCCTGCAGCCTTTCCAGACGCCACGATTTTGCGCATTGCGTCCAAAACCGCTGTTTTCACTTCTGCTGCACCCGCTTGGCCAATGAAGCCCATGTCAGCAGCCAAATCAGACGGGCCAATAAATACGCCGTCAAGACCATCAACCGCCAAGATATCGTCCAGCGCGGCCATACCCAATTGGTTTTCCACCTGTGCGAGAAGGCAAATTTCATCACGGGCTGTGGTCAGATAGTCAGAAATCCCCGAGAAATCAGAGGCACGCGCCAGCGCAGACCCAACACCACGAACGCCGTGCGGCGGATAGGTCACGGCATCAACCAGTTCTTGTGCCTGCGCGCCACTTTCGACCATCGGCACCAATAGGGTTTGCGCCCCCGCGTCCAGCAGCTGTTTGATAATCCATGTCTCGCCAATCGCAGGACGCACAACGGCGTGTGTCGGACGCCCCGCAATCACTTGCAATTGGGCGACTATGGACCGTAGATCGTTAGGCGCGTGTTCACCGTCAACCAGCAACCAATCAAAGCCAGCCCCCGCGCTGATCTCAGCAATATATGGGTCAGCAAGGCCAAGCCAACATCCAAGCTGCAGATCGCCATTTTTCAAAGCACGTTTAAACGGGTTATGCGGTGCAGGCATCAAGATGCTCCTTAATCAAATGAAATACGTACGCTTCCGAAATCCGCAAAATCCGCAAAAATTTCGGCACCCGATGGACATTCAATCGGCCGGATAAAGCTACCAGACAGGATGATTTGCCCGGGCTCTATGCTTTGCCCATACTGCGCCATACGCCGCGCAAGCCAAACAACGCTTTCGACAGGATCGTTCAGAACCCCAGCACCTAAGCCAGTTTCTTCAACCTCGTCATTGCGCGAAGTGATCGCACCAACCCAACGCAAATCAAACGCATCAATGGCATGTTTCTGTGTCCCAAGTACAATGCCAGCATTGGCGGCATTGTCACTTATCGTATCAAACACAGTGCGTGCCTTGCCGCTTGCGCTGTCCACACGCTGGATGCGCGTATCAAGAATTTCGATGGACGGAGCAACGTAATCAACCGCCGCTAATACGTCCTCTAGTGTGACATCCGCACCGCCCAATGGGGCCTTCATTACAAATGCAATCTCGGCCTCGATACGGGGCTGAATGAAACGGCCCGCGGGCACAACTGCGCTGTCTGCGAACAGCATGTCATCAAACAAAATTCCGCTGTCCGGAATGTCGATGTTCAGCGCATATTGCATCGCCTTAGACGTCAGGCCAATCTTCCAGCCAATAACTTTGCGGCCTGCACTGGTCTTGGCATGATAAATCGCGTTCTGGATCGCATAAGCATCGTCCATCCCCATTTCGGGATGGCGCAGCGATAAAATGCTGATCTGTTCGCCCGTCGTTTCGGCGTTTAACAGGTCAGCGGCCGCTACCGAATGTTCCTGAGGCGTCATACCACTTCATCCTCGATCGTGTTGCGCAGGGTGCCAATGCCGTTCACTTCCACCTCAACTACATCACCGGGTTTCAGAAATCGTGGTGGATCAAATCGTGCGCCTGCACCCGTCGGTGTACCCGTAATAATGATGTCACCCGGCTGTAGTGTCATAAAGGTCGAGATGTATTCGATCTCGCGCCGAATTGGATGCATCATGCGACTTAGCACATCATCTTGACGCACTTCGCCGTTTACACGTGTGATAATGCGCGCATCGTCCAATTGTTTGGCGTCCGTGAAAGGCACAAGCCATGGACCAATCGCAGCCGAACGATCCCAGTTTTTACCCTGTGTGACGTTGAATTTTGCATGACGCACCCAATCACGGATTGTACCCTCGTTGCAGATCGTCAGCGCTGCGATGTGATCATACGCGTCCTCTTGGGTGATCCGGCGTCCCGTTTTTCCGATAACAATCGCCACCTCGCCCTCATAATCAAGCGTGTGGTTTTCTGGTGGGCGGATTAATGGACGGTTATGGCCGGTAAACCCACTTGCGAAACGTGGGAACAGTGACATGTATTTTGGCAATTCACTGCCGTCTTTGTATTCTGCATTGCGATCGGGGAAATTCACGCCAACGCACAGGATACGACGCGCATTTGGCAAAACCATCTCGTATTCGAAGTCGGTATGACTGACCGCCCTGCCCATAGCTGCAACACCTAAAGCATCCAGCCCATCAGCTTGCACGACGTCAAACAGCGTTGGCCATTCTGGAAAATCAGCGTTCAACGCAATCATTCCAGTGTCAGAAACGGCACCATAATAGGTTTGTCCTTCGGCGCTGAAGGTTGCATATTTCATTGAATCTTCTCCCAAACATCTTGGATGACCGTATGGGCCAACATTACATCTTCACGTGTGGTGTCGAATTGCCCGACCTGAAACCGGATAATCTTGCGGTCCTGAAATGCACCCTGTGTCACGTAGATACGCCCATCGTCATTTAACGCGTCAACAAGGCGTTGTTGGGCGGCATCATCACCGGGGCACCTAAACGAAAACAGGCTTAGGATGGGTTCTGTTACGATCACGAAACCACTCATACCTCGTAGAAGTTCACAAAGTTCGCCAGCCCATTCCACGTGATTTCGAATGCGGGTACGCAACCCGTCAAGTCCGTAAGAGCGGATGAGGAACCAGATTTTTAACGCTCTAAAGCGGCGGCCCAACGGGATGGTCCATTCAGAATAGTTCGTGACCTGCGCACCTGTTGTTTTCAGATACTCAGGCTCGATTTTTAGGGTGTTTAGTTGCGGCTGCGCATCCTTTAGAAACTGAACCGAACAATCGAATTGCGCGCCCAGCCACTTGTGTGGATTGAAAACGATGCTGTCAAAGCCATCGACATCGGCCCAGAAATCCGACTGAAATTCAGGACAAATCATCGCGGCCCCTGCCCATGCCGCGTCCAGATGGGTGTACAGATCTTCGGCCTTGGCGACTTCAAGAATTGGCCCAAGTGTATCGCAGGCACCAATCCCAGTGCCCCCTGTGATCGCGATGATGCCCGCAGGCGTATGCCCTGCGGCGCGGTCTGTCGCGATTGCAGTTTTCAGCGCCTCGGCATCCATCCCAAATCGCACACCGCTTGCAGGAATTTTTACAAGGTTGGCTTGCCCGATCCCTGCTATCCAACACGCGCGATCAATCGAAGAATGCACTTGATCAGAGCAATATATCCGCAGATTTCCTTTGCTTGACATCCCATCAAGGTTACCAGTGTATCCAGTTGCGCGTTCCCGCATGGTCAATACGGCAGACAAAGTAGCCGAAGATGCGCTGTCTTGGATCACACCTGTAAAACCGTCCGCCAACCCCAAAGCTTGACGCAGCCAATCAACCATTACCCCCTCAACCTCTGTTGCCGCAGGTGAGGTTTGCCAAAGCATGCATTGGGCAGCGATTGTCGAAACAAGCATCTCCGCCAACATGGACGGCGGCGCTGCATTCGCAGGGAAATACGCAAAGAAACGCGGGTGCTGCCAATGGGTCATGCCCGGCATCACAATCGTTTCAAAGTCGGACATGATATTGTCCATCGTCTCTGCACCATCTGGCGGTGCAACAGGCAATTGCGCTGCAATCTCACCCACCGAGGTTTGCGCACGCACAGGGCGGTCGCGCAGCGTTTTGTGGTAATCAGCGCTCCACTCCGAGATATGTTTACCCCAATGGGCGTATTCGTCCCAATTCATCATTTATTCCTCTTTATCATGGCGCAATGATCGGGCTGGCTTTGATCGCCGAGTTTTTAGTTTCAACACCTACAAACTCCGACCCATTCTCAAACCAGCTTTTTGGTGCCGCAGCCCCCCAAAGTGTTTGACGTTGCGGATCTTTGAGATCCCATTTTATGGGTTCCAAATCAGGGTCGACCGTTTGATAGTCAGAGCAGTATATTTCGATACGGTGCCCATCAGGATCAAGGATATACAAAAAGAATGCGTTAGAAATGCCATGCCGTCCCGGTCCGCGTTCGATGTTATCGACATAACCCGTTGTCGCCATCAGATCGAGCAGATCAATGATGTTCAACGGTGTCGGCACCCAGAATGCAACGTGGTGCATCCGCGGGCCTGTTCCGTTGGTAAACGCCATATCATGGACACCACCTTTGCGGTGCATCCAAGCTGCCCAAAGCTTCTTGCTGTCCTCATCTTCGGTGTATTCAGTCACCCGAAACCCAAAGTCGTTGTAAAACGCGACGGACGCATCCACATCATGTGAGAAGCAATTGAAGTGGTCAATGCGCAATGGTTTCACACCGCGATACAGTGCGTATTTCTGGTGGATCGGCTCAAGGCGATCCATCTTGTGATAAAACTCAAGCGGGATGCCCATGTTGTCAGAGGTCAATAACGTCCGGCCCTGATAGGGACGATCCACCCATGAAGTTGGACGGTCTTTGCCCTTAAAATAAGCATATGCTTTATCAAGGTCGGCTTCATCAAAAGTTTTGAACCCCATCACCTCAACCGTACCGGGTTGAACAGATTTTTGAAGAATAATGCAGTGATGACCACGTTCTTCCATCGCGCGCAGATAAACGTGGGTCTCGTTTTCGTCGCTGATCTGAAGGCCCACTATTTCCGTATAAAACTTTTTAGATGCATCCAAATTTTTTACATTTAGACAAGTGTGCGACAGACGGATCGTGTTGAAGTCAGGGTATAGGTTTGGTGCTGGTACTGGCATTTATAATCTCCCTACAACGCCCCAAGGCGCGTGATTTTGTGTTGACCCGTCGCAAAGCCTACGTGTTTTTGCTCCATGTAAAAGTCGAATGACCAATCGCCACCATCTCGTCCAATGCCGCTGGATTTCACGCCACCAAAGGGTGTTGGGAGGTGGCGCACGTTCTCAGAATTCACCCAGATCATACCGGCTTCAAGCTTATCAGTGAAACGTAGCGCGCGGGCCAGGTCGTTGGTCCAGACATAACCGGTCAAGCCATAGGGTGTGTCATTGGCCATGCTCAGTGCTTCATCTTCGTTCGAGAATGGGATTGACGTCAGGACGGGGCCAAAAATCTCTTCCTGCGCAATACGCATGTCATTGGTTGCATTGGTGAACAGCGTAGGGCGGATAAAATAACCCTCTTCACCAATCGTTTCGCCACCCGCAGCAATCGTCGCGCCGTCCTCGATCGCAATATCGAAGTAGCTTGTGACCTTGTTGAAATGCTCCTCGGTCACCAGAGGTCCTATTTCAGTCGATGGATCAAGCGGATGACCAACTTTGATGTTGTTCACACGGGCTATCAATTTAGCTTCAAACTCTTCACGGATAGTGTCCTGAACCAACAAGCGCGAAGAAGACGTACAGCGTTCACCATTGATCGAGTAGATCATAAAAATAACGGCATCTAACGCGCGTTCAAGGTCTGCATCCTCGAACACGATGACAGGGTTTTTCCCACCAAGCTCTAGATGGTTGCGTTTTAACGTGTCTGCGCCCTGCTTGGTGATCATGCTACCTGTGCGGCTTTCCCCCACGAACGCGATTGCTTTGATGGCTGGGTGCTCGCACAACGCCTTCCCAGCATCCTCTCCAAATCCATTTACGGTATTCAGGACACCGGCTGGTAATCCAGCTTCTTCTGCTATCTCGACCAATAGACGGGCGGTCAAAGGTGAGGCTTCGGCGGGTTTATGAACAACCGTACATCCAGCGGCCAAAGCAGGCGCAATTTTCCAGGTCGACAGCATAAACGGAGTGTTCCACGGTGTAATAACCCCAACAGGACCAATAGGCACACGGCTTGTTACATTCATAAGCGTTGGTGATTTTAGATGCTGACCATCACGTGCTTGAACAACTTGATCCGCGAAATAGCGGAAGTTTTCAGCGCCGCGCAGGGCCGCCTTGGACATAAATTTAATTGTCTGTCCGGTATCCCAGCACTCACAAAGCGCAATTTCTTCCGCCCGCGCCTCAATGCCTTCTGCTACTTTGATAAGGATATTGCGGCGTTCAAGTGCGGGCATATCGCGCCAACTTACAAAGGCAGCAGCAGCCGCTTTGGCTGCCCTGTCTATGTCATCCGAAGTGCCATGGGCGACGTCACAAATTAGGCTTTTGTCGACGGGTGAATGGGTTTGGAACACACCGCCACTTCCAGCCACATCAATCCCCGCGATGCGGTTTTGAATTCCGGTTTTACGGAAACGGTCAAGGTAGCCATCAAGTTTCTTGATGTTGTCGTTAAGCGTGCTCATGCAGTGTCCTCCAAATGGTCTCTGACGTTGCCGAATTTCAGGGAAAGTTCCGCGCTAATGTCGCGTATTTCTGCTGACAAAGCGATAGAATTGGTTGCCATCAAAGGAGTTACATAGGCCTTTAGTTTTTCAAATATCTGTTGAATGGCGTCTGTTTTCACCGCATCAGTGCGCCCCTCGCGCAAACGCACCGACAGATCGATAAAAGCGTGTTTACTGTTCCCATCCGCCATTGCAAAATGATCAACACGTGTTGCACGTACACGAATACCCGCCATCGGGAACGTCCCTATTGTGGCAGCTTCGGCCCGAATGACCTCGCATAGCTGCGCAATGTCTACGACACCTTCCAAGTTGGCAGAGTATTCGATTTGAAAATGAGGCATGAAAGTCCTTGACATGTTAATTATTGCGAAGTTAATTAATATCTTCTTGCATTGTCAAGCCCAACTTGGCAGCAACGCCTAAAATAAGTCCTTGAAATCGAGTTTACTATGACAACCAAGTTACCTTCAACCTCACGCTCATTGCCAATCGCCTTGATCCGTGCCCGCGAAGGGGTGATGGCACCGATCCGTGATATGCTGGCCGAGACTGGCATAACCGAACAGCAATGGCGCGTGTTGCGTGTACTGTCCGAATATGGAGCGTTAGATGCTACCACGCTGGCTGATCGCGCAAGCCTGCTATTTCCCAGCCTGACGCGTATCGCGACAACAATGCGCAACAAAGGGCTGATCACGCAGACCCGTGACAAAGTAGATCGACGCCGTCAGTTTATCGAAATTACGGAAGACGGCCAAAAGATCATCAATGACTATTCTGCTCAATCCGCACAAATCGTTGCAGGTTTTCAAAGCGCGTTAGGCTATGAAGATTACGAAAAGCTTCTCGATCTTCTTGCTTTACTCGATCCAGGTTCACGCGACTAAACCTTCAACGCACCATGCATCAAATATTTCAAGTGCTCTTTGAGCAAATTTATCGTCGTTGATGTGACAATCAATGCGATGCTGTTTGACGTTTGGCGGTAGCGTGGACTGCAATTCGTTTAGAAACCCGTCAAGACCAGCTTTATTGTGCAAATCCGCACCTTTACGATCCCACTCGCCCAATCCCTGTTCAGGCAAAATCATGGCGACTGGACCTTTGGCTTTAGCCAACTGTCGGGAATGTGTACGGGCGACCAATTGCCGTTCTTCGTCATTCAATACAATGGATGTCAGCAAACGGTTATGGGCATGTTTGGGATGATTGGCCCATTTCTCAGGCACCGGTTGCCAACCGACGATATCGACAAGGTCATAACAACCTGGTGCCACGATTTGCGGCGTGCCATTGCGTCCAGCGTTGGTCAAACGGTCAGCCCCAGCCGAGATATTTGACCCGTTAACGAAATTGCCCAACTCCTGTGTGCAGAAATCGAAGACACAGGCAAAGGCACCCTGCCCTGCAAGGCTTTCGAACGCGCGCCCTCCCATGCCCGTTGCATGAAACACTGCAACCTCAAACCCACGTTCTTCCAACGCCGGCTTTAACGGCACCATGTATTTTAGGGCCGACTTCCCAAGGGAGGTCATACCAATCAATGGCTTCTTGAAATCAGGCGCAACGACCGCTCGTGCGGCGCCAAGCACCGCACCAGCCGCTTGGCTCAGCGAAGCTTTACAAACTGAATTCAGACCATAAAGCCCACCAGCCCAAAGGATCATTTGCGTATCAGCAGCAAGTCGTTCTGCAGGAATAAGTGGCGAAAATGAAACCGTCGACACAATGTACTTCGGCACACCTAATGGAAGGGCCGACGTAACATCCAAGGCCAAGTCAGTGCCCATTGTACCACCTAAAACGATCATGCCATCAAACGTACCAGCCGCAAAAAGGCGCGCGGTCAGACCTGAAGCACCCTTAGCCATAATCTGCATGGCCAGGTTTTCGTCACCTGAAGCGATAGCCGCTGCGATAGAACTGCCGCCCTCGTGCGCAACATCGTGTTTTGAATAATCCGTGGGTTTGGATGGGTCGCCAAGAACAGAGACATCCATTGTAACAACTTGACCGCCCTGATCGCGGATAACGTTTGCCAAAAAATCCAACTCATCATCTTTGGTGTCGTAGGTCCCAATCACCAGAATGGTTTTGTCTGACATAGCCTGCCCTCGCCTTGATGTTCGATCTTACAGCTTAATCCAAGCTGTCTTGAGTTTGATGTATTTATCAATCGCGTGCAGCGACTTATCTGACCCGTTGCCGGATTGACCGACACCACCCAGCGGCACAGTACCGTCAGCGCCGCCGTAGGTGTTCACGTGCATTACGCCTGTACGAACATCTCGTACCATGCGGTGTGCACGCGACAGGTTTGAGGTCCAAACGGCCCCAGCCAAACCGTAGACCGTGGAATTTGCAATACGAACGGCATCATCATCACTTTCAAACGCGGTTACGCCAAGCACGGGACCGAACACTTCCTTTTGGGACAGCGTCGCCTCAGGTGTGACACCTGTCACAATGGTTGGTGCCATGTAATAGCCACCCGTTTCTTGCAGGATGCGCGTACCGCCAATCATCACTTCCCCCCCTTCGGCTTGGGCCGTGGTCACAAAATCAAGATTTTGCAACAACTGAGTTTCGGAATTTATTGCGCCAATAGTGGTCTCAAGACTAAGCGGATTTCCAACCCGCATCCCTTGTGAAATTTTAGCCACTTCGGCCACAAATTCATCGTGAATCGACGCCTCAACCAACAGGCGTGAACCTGCGATACAGACTTGCCCCGCATTGCGAAATATCCCACCTGCTGCAACCTTGGCTGCTTCAGACAAATCAGGCGCATCCGCAAAGATGATATTGGGAGATTTTCCACCCAGTTCCAGATAGACCCGCTTCATGTTTGAACGGGCCGCATATTCCATCAATCGCCGACCTGTGCCGCCCGATCCAGTAAAGACCAGCACATCAACGTCCATCGACAATCCCAATGCCTCACCGACAACGGCACCTTCGCCAGTCACCGCATTTAGAACCCCAGCTGGCAAGCCAGCCTCAAGCGCCAGTTCTGCCATGCGCATCAATGACAGTGAGGCAGTTTCAGACGGCTTCAAGACTACAGAATTGCCCATTGCCAAAGCAGGTCCCAGTTTCCATGCGCCAATCATCATCGGGAAATTCCACGGAATGATTGCACCAACCACGCCAACTGGTTCCTTTTGGATCATCCCAAGAATGTCCGAAGACGTTGGCGCGATTTCGCCGTAGATCTTGTCCAGTGCCTCGGCGTAATAGCGGATAGTACCCGCAGCCGATCCTGGTTCAGCCTTGATCGCCATGCTGATCTCGGTGCCATTATCGCGCACACCAAGAACAGCCAATTCTAGCGCATTGGCGTCGATCAGGTCAGCCCATTTCAACAAAACCTTCTTGCGTGCAGCGGGTGATTGCCCAGCCCACCGTTTGTCTTCAAACGCAGCGCGTGCTGACGCGATAGCCGCTTCCATATCGGCCGCCGTTCCTTTGGCCGTTTGGGTAAGAACTTGCCCGTCGATAGGTGACAAAATATCCATCTGGCCACCATCAGATGCGGCTACTTGGTTGCCATCGATCAAGTGTCCACGTGCCGGAACGGGTTGCGCAGCAATCGCGTCAATTTGTCGTTGATCCATCAGGTCCTACCGTGTTTGCGTGTCGTGAATGTCATGATCTTCATCAAGTTTATGCGCCCTATACTCTTTGATCAGCGTGCGGATATGCATCGCAAGAACCAAAAGAATAAATGTGAAAAGAATGAATGCGATCGGACGGTCGATCATATCAAACGGCGTCTTTAGCCGTGGCATCGCTGAGCGTAATTTGACCTCCATGATACCGCCAAGAACCATCCCAAGAATAATTGGAACAATCGGCAAATTTAGTCGTTTGAGGATAAGACCCAATACACCGAACCCAGCTGAAATCATACAATCTGTCAGAGAATTACGAAGCGAATAAACCCCGACAAATGACAAGATTAGGATCATCACCCCAAGGAATCGTGTAGGCACTCGGATAATTTTAGTCAGCATGTTCGTCGAGAACAGTAAGAATATCATTACAATGATGTTCAACAAGATTAGTGCGAAATACAGGCCATAAACCAGATCAATATTGTTCTGAAACAACTGCGGGCCTGGGATCACGTTATGCACATAGAAGACGGACAACATCATCGCCGTCAGCGCCTCGCCCGGGATACCCAAGGCTAACAGAGGGATCATCGCAGCTGCGGGGACTGCATTGTTTGCCGCCTCGGACGCGATCAGCCCTTCGGGTGATCCTTTGCCAAACAATTCCGGTTTTTTCGATGTTTTCTGGGCGTAAGTGTAGCTCATAAATTGCGCCGTGAATTCCCCTGTACCGGGGATCATTCCAAGGATAACGCCGAAACCGGATGCAACTGTCGCCACCCGTTTGTGCTTCATCAACTCTTTGAAGCCAGCGGTCATCTTTCCTGAAACAGGTTTAGCATCGGGACTGCTGTCTGGGGCGGTTAACAAGAAAAATGCCTGACTAAGCGCGAACAATCCCAAGACCACGACAATAAGGTTTATGCCTGAGGTCAGGAAGGAATAACCGAATGTGTATCTTTGGGTATAAGTGATCGCATCCAAGCCAACAGTTTGTAGAAATATGCCAAACATCGCCAACAACCCAGCGGCAAAGATTTGGCCACGATGGGCAAGAACCACCAGTATGATGCCTAAAAGAGCCGCTAGGAAAATTTCACGACTGCCAAACATCGGCGCAATCAATGCTAAAACGGGTGAGAGCAATATCAGGCAGACGATCCCAAACATGCCCCCCCAAAAAGACGCCGCATAGGCAAGTGAAACTGCGCGGTGCGCCTCGCCCCTCTGGGTCATCGGATAGCCGTCATAAGATGTCAGGGCATTTACCGCAGTGCCCGGCGTATTGATCAACACCGCTGGAATAGCGCCGCCATACATAGACGACCCATAGATACCCAAAAGCATGGTCAACCCAACAATTGGATCAAGTGAAAAGGTTGCGGGTAATAAGATTGCGATGGCAACAGCCGGACCAACACCCGGGATCGCACCAATTATGACACCACCAATTGACCCTACCAAAAGGGCAATCATAACATCCCAACGGGCCAACATCACGGCCCCTGCTATCAGGTCTTCCATAGTGTGGTCCGATCAAAAATAAGTCAGCATAAACTGGCGTAGCCCGTCAGGGAGCACTTCGTAAATGCGGCCAGATGGCAATTTCACTTGAAGGAAAGTTTTGAACAACAAAACGATGACAATCGCGCTTAGGACTGCAGCAATCAGCGGTCCCTTGCTGCGGTATCCCGCACGCAAAGTGAGCAGGAGAGAAAAGATTATTGTTGATGGGAGATATCCACCGAAAGGAACGATCATCGCATAGACAACAAACCAACCTGCGTATTCAAGCGACGACACCCAAAGCAAAACCTCTTGCCAGCGTCCCTCTATCCGTTCCGACAACAGAGAGCCCAGCAGATGAAAGGCAGCAAATCCGCTCATGCAAGTCAGTGAAACAGCAGGCCAAAACCGCGGTTGTGCGAAAAGATTAGCGCCTGATTTGTAGGCAGTTTGGGTGAAAATTTGTGATAGTAGAAAAAGCGAGACAATCAAGATCATCCAAGCAAATACAATGTCCCCAGGGCGTCGATAACGCTTGAAAAGAACCTGCAGTGTTTTTACGCGCGACATGCGAAATATCCTGATTGAATGTAGATAAACGAAAGGTCGGGCAGCGATGCCACCCGACCAACGTGGTTTGCATTACTCAGAAAGCAGTGTCTCGATACCGCTCAAAGTCTCGATGTCAGTCGCGATCTGTGCTTTGACTTCATCCGCACTCTGCCAATAAACTGTAGCACCTGTTTGGGCGGCCAGTTCTTGTGCACGCTCGGACATTACAGTCTTCTGTGCCACTGCGATAATCTTATCGCGCACATCTTGTGGTGTGTCTTTGTGGACAAACAGGCCGTTCCAAAGAGCAACATCAAGTGATGGGGCAAGTTCGCCCACAGTTGGCACATCAGGCGTAAGTGGAATGCGTTCCGAGCCAATAGACGCGAGAACCTTTACACTGTCTAAACACGGCAAGATCAATTGAAGCGTCGTATTGATGACATCAACGTCGCCAGACGCCAAGGTGTTGCAATCAAGCGCATCAAAAGCCGCGTCAGAGGCGAAAGAGAACCCCATTTTCTTGGCCAGACCAAGTGTCACCTGCGTTGGAACCAATGGCGCGCCAAAGTGGCCAAGCACCACGTCGTTGCTTTTTGCATGTTCTGCCAAGCCAGCCATGTCGTCATAAGGTGCGTCTCCACCAGCCGCGATCACAAACGGATAAGTCAGAAAGTTGCCCAACGGCTCAAACGGATCAGGGTTAAGTTCCGGAATACCGATCTGCGGCCCGACAACAGGAATAGCGATGATGAAAGATCCAATTGTGTACCCATCAGCAGGCGCATTCGCGACTTCGATGGCACCAGGAAACGGTCCGCCGCCCCCGCCAGGTTTATTCACAACGGCGGCAGGCACACCGTAAGCCGCCTGAAAATCTTCGGCAATCATTCGTGTCAGCACGTCCTCTAAATCACCTGGAGGCCACGGAACAACGAACTCTACTGGCTTTTCTGGATATTCAGCCTGCGCGGTACCGGTGAGGGCAGTCATGGCAATCGCAATCGCAGTGACTGATGTGGTAAATTTTAGCATTGTAGTCTCCCTTTGCTGGTCCACATAGTGAACCGTTGTTTTGATAAAAAGATTGCCTTGTTAATTTTATTATGTCAAACTTTTTCTGAATTAGGAGCGTGGGAGAAACGCAAGACATGTCCTCAGCAGCAAAAACTCTTGAACTCTTGAACTATTTTTCTGCCATCCGCCCTGAGATCGGCCTGTCGCAACTTTGCAGATTGGCCGCCAGAGATAAGGCAACGACCCATCGCCACCTACAGGACCTAGAGCACGCCGGATATGTTGAGCAAAATCCATTGACCAAACAGTATCGCCTTGGCCCCATTGTTTTGCAGCTTGCCCAAACGCGTGAGATTACTGTACCGCGGAAATTCGGTGCAAAGCTGGCCCTGTCAAAACTTGCGGATGTAACTGGCGAAACCTCCCATGTCTCTGTTTTATCGGGCACTACGGCCTACCCTATCGCATCGTGTGAATCGCCCAAGCACAGCACACGCGCGATTATCGACATAAAGACGTTTCCACTTCATGCGACGGCATCTGGCCTTTGCGCACTGGCCTTTGGTCCATCAGAATTGGCTGCCATTGCGTGTGGAAATTTACAGATATTCACGCCAACTACGGTAAAAACCCCAGATGAGCTTGCCTTTGCAATCCAATCGGTACGGGACACTGGGTTTGGACGCACAAACCGCAGTTTTGAGCTTGAGATTTGTAGTATATCGGCACCCATTTTTGACCAAACGGGTCTTTTCGCAGGCGCAGTATCGGTTGCCAGCGTCGCCACACGTTTCACCCCAACATTAGAACATTGCATTCTGCAAAATCTGATCGTCGCCAGCCGCGAAATCACACACAATTGGGGCGGCATCGTTCCAGCATCGATCGAAGCCGTCTGGGCCACATCACTATCTCATTCACATATATCGGAAGCCGCATCATGAAAGACTCAAATTTCCTAAAAGAGAACAACGCTCGCCAGATGTGGCACCCTATGACCTCGCCTCAGGATAGCATCGACAACCCACCAAAAATCATCACTGATTCTGGTGGCGTTAGCATTACTGACATTGACGGCCATACAGTTGTTGATGGTGTTGGCGGTCTATGGAACGTCAACCTTGGTTACTCTTGCCAACCCATCAAGGACGCTATGGCCGCACAGTTGGAGAAACTACCCTACTATTCAACATTTCGCGGCACGACCAACGATGTTGCGATTGAGCTGGCCTATGAATTGGGTGAGTTCTTTGCACCAGATGGCCTAAGCCGCGCGTTTTTCACGTCGGGCGGATCAGATTCTGTTGAAACGGCGTTACGTCTTGCGCGCCAGTACCACAAACTGCGCGGCGAGCATGGGCGCGTCAAATTTCTAAGCCTTAAAAAAGGCTATCACGGTACGCATATTGGGGGGGCCAGCGTCAACGGCAATGCCAATTTCCGCAATGCATATGAACCGCTGTTACCCGGCTGTTTCCACATCCCAGCGCCCTACACCTATCGCAACCCATTCAACGAAACCGATCCTGAAAAGCTGGCGCAACTTTGTGCCGCCGCCCTTGAAGACGAGATTTCATTTCAAGGTGCAAACACTATTGCTGCGATGATCATGGAGCCCATCTTGGGTGCCGGTGGTGTTATCCCTCCGCATAAATCCTTCGCGCCGATGGTGCAGGAAATTTGCAACCGCAACGGTATTTTGCTGATCACCGACGAGGTCATAACCGCATACGGGCGCACGGGTGCGTGGTCTGGTGCGCGTCTTTGGGGCATCAAACCCGATATGATGGCGACGGCAAAAGCGATCACCAATGGCTACTTCCCCTTTGGGGCCGTGATGATGGGTGAAAAGATGGTCGAAACGTTCGAGGCCAATCCCGCCGCAAAAATCGGACATGGCTATACCTACTCGGGTCATCCCGTTGGTGCGGCAGCCGCATTGGCCTGTTTAAAGGAAACAAAGCGGTTGAACGTCGTCGAAAACGCAGCTGCGCGTGGAACACAATTGTTTGAGGGCTGCAAAACCTTGATGGATAAATACGACATCATCGGTGATGTCCGCGGCGGGCATGGCCTGATGACCGCTATTGAAATGGTCAGCGACCGAACGACCAAAAAACCAATCGACGCCGACATCGCCACAATCGTGCAAGAAGCAACATACCAAGCCGGCGCAATGATCCGCATCTCAGGACCTAACTTAATCTTGTCACCGCCACTTGTGATTTCGCAACAAGATGCCACAACAATCCTATCAGCGATCGATGCTGGCTTTGCTGCCGTTTAAGGAAGAAATATGTCTGAAAACTACGTAGCCCTTTTGGGCACTAAGGGCGGCCCTGCGATCCGTCCTGGTTCATCTATGCCCACCTCAAACCTGTGTGTTTTTGACGGCCAACAAATTGTTGTGGACTGCGGTTTGGGCGTTACCAAAGGCCTTGTGGATCAAGGTATGCAGCTAAAAGACTTGTCACTGATCTTTATCAGCCACCTACATTCGGACCACTATCTGGAACTTGGGCCATTAATCCACACGGCTTGGACTGCTGGATTAAAGACCCCAGTTGTTGTCTATGGCCCCGCAGGGTTGGAGGCCTATTGGCAAGGATTTTTAGTTTCAATGAAGGCCGACATCGACATTCGGATCGAGGACGAAGGCCGACCAGACTTGGTCGAACTTATCCAGTTTCAGGTTATTGACGCAGGTGTTGTACTGCAAACAGATGCACTTACGGTCAGTGCCATTCGCACAGAACACCCCCCCTTGGTGGACTGCTTTGCCCTTTCCTTCAAAACCGCATCATCGCATGTGGTTTTTTCAGGCGACACCGCGCCAATCACTGCGCTAGAAGGTTTTGCCCGTGGCGCAGATCTTTTGGTCCATGAGGCCATGTTAGAAAGCGCCCTACCCGCCCTTATGGAGCGTGTCGGCAATGGTAGTGAAAAGCTGATGGCACATTGGTTGCGATCACACACCTTTGCCCATGACGCTGGCAAAACAGCGACCAAGGCAGGCGTGAAACATTTGGCGTTGTCACATCTGATCCCAGCTGATGATCCGACGTTTGGTGTAAAGGATTGGCAAGACGCCGTCACAGGTCATTGGAATGGCACCCTTTCTATCGGGTATGATGGGATCAAAATCATGCTGGACAGCGATAGGTCCTAAGGAAAAAAACGATATGGCGCGTACAACAGCAGAGTTGATGAAAGACCGTGACCGCCTGATGGGGCCTAATGTCTCGACCTTCTATGATGAACCGATCCATTTCATAAAAGGGAGCGGTGTCTGGTTGTGGGACGCGGAGGGGCGTAAATATCTCGATTGTTACAATAACGTCCCGCATGTTGGGCACTGTAATCGACGCGTGGTCGAGGCGATCAATTGGCAGGCCAGCACGCTAAATATACATACAAGATATCTGCATGACGGTGTTCTTGATTACATCGAAAGACTTACGGCGACGATGCACGCCTCCCTGGACACTGCAATTTTGACCTGCACTGGATCAGAGGCAAACGACATCGCCCTTCGCATGGCAGAGGCAATGACTGGCAAACGTGGCATCATCGCGACAGACGCAACCTATCACGGCAACACATCACTGGTGAGCCAGCTTAGTCAATCGAACATCCCAACCGTTGGATTTGGCCTGGACCAGTATTTTCGTTTCGTTGAGGCCCCTGACAGCTATAGAAATCCCGATCCTGACGGGACCAGGTTTGCCCAACAGGTCGCGGAACAGATTGCGGCGCATGAAGCAACGGGCATAGGTTTCGCTGCGTTAGTTGTTTGCCCGTACTTCCTAAACGAAGGTTTTCCAGACAATCCAGACGGATGGTTGCAACCGGCTGCGGACATCGTGCGCAAAGCTGGTGGGCTTCTTATTTGCGACGAAGTGCAATCAGGCTTTGGCCGCATAGGTACTCACTTTTGGGCGCATGAGAAAATGGGCGTAGTGCCGGACGTAGTGGTTCTAGGAAAACCAATGGCAAATGGACATCCTGTTGGAGGAGTCGTCGCCAATTACGACACCCTTAAGGAATTCCGCTCTGGCTATCGCTACTTTAACACGTTTGGGGGAAACCCCGTATCTTGCGCTGCAGCTATGGCCGTATTGGAAGAAATCGAAGATCAAAATCTGTTAGAAAATGCAAAACACGTTGGCAACCATGCTCGCAATCGCCTGACGAGACTGCAACAAAAATACGATTTCATTGGCGACATTCGCGGTTCTGGGTTGGTTTTCGGCGCTGAAATGGTGCTTGATCGCGACACAATGGAACCGGCTAGCACGTTTACCGACCGCGTCATCAACGCAATGCGCCATAATGGGATAATACTGTCCAAGCTTGGCCGCCACAAAAATACATTGAAAATTCGACCGCCGATGCCTTTTTCAATTGAGAACGCGGACCTTCTGTTTGACACTCTAGACGACGTTCTTGGTCGAACGCCGATGATCCAATGAATGCCGTCGTCGAAAAAGCATTGGCCTTATGGGGGATGCAGGGTGCGCAATATAGTTTGGTAGCCGCACGAGAAAATAGTGTTTTTCAGATTACCACCGCCACAAATAGATTTGCGTTAAGATTGCACCGCCAAGGCTACCGAACCAACCAAGAGCTATGGTCGGAGTTGAAGTGGATGGAAGCCGTTAAACTTGGCGGTATCTCCGTACCAACTCCAATCGTATCCGAATCTGGCAAAGTCTTGCATGTCCTTGAGGGGGTGCAGGTTGATGTTCTGACGTGGCTCACAGGTGTAACGATGGAGGAAACTCTCAAAACACATAGTATTGCTGAACGTGCGGCCCTGTTTCGACAGCTTGGACAAAAAATGGCAAAGCTGCATAGTACTTCAGACAATTGGCAACGGCCTTCTGATTTTTCGCGCTGTGCCTGGGATCGTGACGGACTGCTAGGAGAGGCACCCCTTTGGGGGCGGTTCTGGGACAATCCCGCTCTTTCAGCTTGTGATAGGCAGCTATTTTTAAAAATACGCGAGAAAGCGAATGCTGAGTTGGCAAACATCGAAACCAGCTTAGATTACGGACTAATCCACGCCGATCTTGTGAATGCGAATGTAATGGTCGATGGAAAACATACTCACTTGATCGATTTTGATGATGGCGGATTCGGTTTTCGACTTTTTGAAATAGCGACAGTATTGCAAAAAAATATCGGTTCTCATGACTACCCAACACTGCGTGCAGCATTGATCGAAGGCTATCTTTCCGTGCGAGACATAGATCTTAAGGTACTGAACCTATTCATTTTACTACGATCAGCAACCTATGTTGGGTGGAACATCTCGCGGATGCACGAAGATAAATCTGGCGTAAGAAACGACCGCTTTATTGCGGCGACGCGACTTCAGGCCGAGGAGTATTTGGCCAACTGAACATATCGTTTAGAGCCGTGGAACAACACCTTTGTTGATCCCTACTGCTAGTGTGACCTTCTTTTTATGTGCTTAAATTGAACGCACATGGACCTTCGCTCCAACATTTTGACTTGGCTGAATACGTAGATTCAAAAATCTATAAGCTTGTACGCAACTGGTGCCCCGGTGCGAACAGCAAGCGAACTTTTGTGACGGAACGTCCTTGGTCCCACGTCAGACGATCAATTGTGAAAAGCGCATTTTGTGCATCGCACCCAAGTGCCGTACTGTCCCTTTTCGGCGCAGATGTTGCAGAAAACGCAATTTCGCCATGGGTATATGGGGCGTGTTTCAGCAGCCACTCGTTTGCACTGACCGTTCCAAACGTTTCTTGCATCGCGTCAGGTACAACATCTGGATTGATCCATCTCTCTTCCAACGCATAGGGCGCATCGTCGGCTAGATGTTACGCCCCTACATATAAAAGAGTCATGTCTGCACTGGCTTGCATGGTCCCACTGATCGCGAATGGCGGAATAATTTTAATGCGTTCAATCAGTTGATAGCCATATTTCTGTCCGCGATCTTCGATTCCCTTGCGAATAACGGCAATTTCCAACGTAGCCTTGGCAACAGGCTGCATTGCGACCCGTGTCCCTGCTTTACGTCGCTGGTCCAGCATCCCATTTTCGGCCAATGACCGCAGCGCCCGATTAACGGTTGATCGCGCACATCCAAATTCTAATGCCAGATCAACCTCGTTTGGTATAAGGTCCCCCGGCACCCATTCACGCGCATGAATGCGGCGCAAGACTTCGCCATGGACGCTACGCCAATTGCGAAAGGAAGGGGGGGGCATAGGGCATATTTCAAAGCTTCGATTGTGCGCTTGTATGCCGATATGATTTGTGGCCGCGCAATATGCTCACCGTCTTTTACCATATGACGGCCCGCTGACCAGACATCCTGAACAAGTTGATCGTCCCAGCAAAAACCCAACTATCTAGGGCTGCATCCCCTGCCCGTCCCCACATGTGTGGACTGTCTGTTTCAAGCGTCATCATATCGGCCCAATACCCAACCTCAAGATGTCCAGATTTACGTTGTGCCGCTTGTGCGCCACCCCTTAATATTCCTTCAAACATACGACGCCCTGTTGAATGGTCCGCCGTCGCCAATGTGGCGCGTGTCCCGTCCCGCAGGCGTTGGGTATAATCTAACGTGCGCAGTTCTTCACTTATCGAAATGCGAATATTGCTGTCGGACCCGATGGCAAATGCCCTATTATTGTCGGTCCATCGCACAGCATCAAAAACCCCATAGCCAAGGCTGCTTTCCGTAATTGGACAAAGCCCTGCAACGACACCGCTTGCCGCCAATTGTAGTGGCTCGTGCGGTTGCATTTGGGTGCAATGGATAAGGCACCAACGTTCATCAACGCCAATGTTGTCCAATGCCCATTCTACAGGTCTAGCGCCCCAATGCTGTTGGACTTCTTCGACTTCGGGGATCTGTTCGGCCAAATGCATGTGGATGGACCCGTCGGAAACAACGTTCCGTAAGACTTCAAATCCTCCATTCCGACAGCCGAATTGATAATGTACGGGCAGCAGACACAACCCGATGCCCGTTTGTGCGGCAGCGGCCGCAATGCGTTCAGACATTTCGCTTAGGTTATCATAGGGAATGCCGCCAGGTTGGTGATGCAGATAATGGAATTCCACGTTGGTGGTGTAACCAGCTTCGAGCATTTCCATCTGAACAAAAGACGCAATGGCTTCGACGTGTTCAGGCGTTAACCGGTCCAGAAAACGAAACATCAATTGACGCCATGTCCAAAAGTTATCGTTAGGGTTGGGGCCACGCCGTTCTGTTAACCCGGCCATTGCCCGCTGGAAGGTGTGACTGTGTACATTGACAGGTGATGGCAACAACATCCCGACCTGTATCCCTTGCGCTGGCGCACCCTGCTGAACATTGCAAATCCGCCCATCGTCATCGATCACAATCCTTACATTTACGGCCCAACCCGTCGGTAGAAACGCGCTCTCGGACTAAACTGTTTGCATCATTCACTCACATGTCAAATTATTATGTATGCACATACAAATATTTAGTACGAAATTTTGCAAGCGAGCCTCTTGAGTTGCTTTTGACCAATGCCCACCTTGCTACACTTCAAAACAACGACTGCCTTGGATTGATCCCAAACGGCATTGTAGCAATCGAAGGTAAGACCATAAAATGGGTAGGCAAAGCCAATGATCCACCTAAACGCTATCAAAACTTGTGGTGCACGACCAAGGCGGACGGCTTGTCTAGACCGTTACTGCGACACATAATGCGTCCGAAGAAGCCTTGTTGCAAGACTCCCTAACGCGGGTAGACGCCTTGATCGCAAAGGGTGTCACGATGATCGAAGTCAAGTCAGGCTACGGCCTTGATCGCGATACGGAACTGAAAATGCTGCGTATTGCCCGTCGGATTGGCGAAACCCGTCCCATTGATGTACGCACCAGTTTTTGGGTGCACATGCGGTTCCTGCGGAATATAAGGGCAAACCCGACGCCTACATCGACTATATTTGCATCACATGCTGCCCGTCGTTTGCTGCGTATGAACGCCACCCTGAACGTCATTATTGGGGTTGAGGCGATGTGCGGCACGCAAGGCATTGAATTCCGCGAGCCGCTTCAAACCATTAAATAATACAATCAAGGCATTAAGGGCCAAAGTTCTATCGATGTCTGAAGATTTATATATGGCACCTTCGATCAAAGCCTCAGCCAGATTGGTTGCAAGTGGCGCACTGATAGGTGCCCTCGACCTGCCTGCATATGTCAAAGGCCACGCAGAATGAACCCTGTTGATGCCATGTGTGGATCAGGTCCAATTGTCTTAGGCTTGCCGCACACTGGGACCTATCTACCGGATGATATCGCGCACTGCCTGAACGAAAACGGGCGCAAGTTGGCGGACACTGATTGGTATATTGATCAGCTCTACGATGGTGTCATACCAAACCTTACAACCGTCAAAGCAAACTTTCAACGTTACGTGGTCGACGCAAATCATGATCTTACTGGGGCCAGTCTTTATCCTGGGCAGAATACCACAACATTGGTACCACTTTCTGATTTCGATGGAAACAACATCTGGGAAACACCGCCCACCGACGCCGACACCTTGCAACGGCGTGAAACCTTCCACACCCATTACCACGCAGCCCTTCAGACCGAATTGAAACGGGTACGCGATCTGCATGGCGTGGCAATCTTGTATGACTGCCATTCGATCCGATCAGTCATTTCGTTCCTGTTTGATGACACCCTCCCCGATTTCAACATTGGAACAAACATGGGTGCTACTTGCTCGGCCAAAATAGAGGCCGCAACCACGGCAATCTGCAAAGCCAGTGATTACACAACAACCATAAACGGACGGTTCAAAGGCGGATGGACGACACGTAACTATGGCAAACCATATAACAATATCCATGCAATCTAAATGGAACATGCGCAGTCAACATATCTAACGCAGGAATCCACACCTTGGACATATGACCAAGCCAAGGCAGACAGCTTACGCCCTCATCTAACCTCAATCCTTACCGCTTTGGCCGATCTGGCCCCATATTTAGGAGGCACCACATGACCAACCCCCGCCACAACCTGCATCCAGACGTAGCTGAAAACCCGCACGAGTTGGTGGTCTACGGTGGCATTGATCGCGCCACACGCACATGGGAAGGCTTTGGCACCATAGTTGCCGCCTTAAAGAAGCTTGAGGAAACGCAAACATTGCTGGTGCAATCTGGCAAACCGGTTTGCGTGTTCAACACCCACAAAGATGCGCCACGTGTATTGATCGCAAATTCAAACCTTGGGCCACATTGGGCCAATTGGGACCACTTCAACGAGCTCGATAAAATGGGTCTTGGGTGTACGGCCAGTTGACAGCTGGATCTTGAATTTACATCGGCACTCAGGGGATCGTTCAGGGCACCTACGAGACATTTATGGAAGCGGGTCGCCAGCATTATGACGGCGACCTAACGGGCCGTTGGGTTTTGACTGGCGGCCTTGGTGGTATAGGCGGCGCACAACCCTTGATTGCTGTCATGGCAAGCGCCTGTTGTTTGGCTGCTGAGTGTGACTAAACACGTGCTGATTTCCGTCTGCGTACACGTTACGTTGACGAAAAAAACCCATGATTTGGACGAAGCATTGGCAATGGATCAAGGGCTAGAAAACGCCTTTGCTTTCCCAGAGTTTGTACCCGCCTATATTCGCCCATTGTTTTGTCGTGGCATCGGCCCGTTCCGCTGGTGCGCTTTGTTTGGTGATCCAGAGGACATCTATAAAACAGACGCCAAGGTCAAAGAACTGATCGACGACCCACATCTGCACAACTGGTTGGACATGGCGCGTGAACGGATTGCGTTCCAAGGCCTGCCAGCGCGTATCTGCTGGGTTGGTTTAGGCGTGCGCCACAAGCTGGGTCTTGCCTTCAACGAAATGGTGCCGACAGGCGAATTGTTTGCGCCCGTAGTCATTGGACGCGACCACCTAGACAGTGGATCAGTGGCCTCCCCAAACCGTGAAACAGAGGCGATGAAAGATGGATCAGACGCCGTGTCGGATTGGCCGTTGTTGAACGCGATGCTGAACGTGGCAAGTGGTGCCACATGGGTTTCAATACATCACGGCGGCGGTGTCGACATGGGCTTTTCCCAACACTCAGGCATGGTAATCTGCTATGATGGGACAGAGGGCGCAGATAGACGCATCGCCAACGTGCTTTGGAACGATCCCGCAACGGGTGTAATGCGCCACGCAGATGCAGGTTACGAGGACGCACTTGATTGCGCCTGCGAGCAAGGTTTGAACCTGCCCGGAATTTTGGGACGGTAAGCAAATGTCGGAGTAGTCCACAAAAAATTGTTGAACTGTGTGGGGCCGTTGGCGGTTTTCACTTCACGTTGGGAATTATCAAAAGAATCTAATAGGTGCTGTAGAATTCTAGCGGGTGGTCTATCCAATCACTGCGACACATATTTGATCCAAACAAGAACTGATAGGAATTCCCATGTCCGCAAAGTACTATGCCCCAACGGGTGGTCATCCCGGCCAAGAACAGCTGCTTACAGATCGCGCTGTTTTTACTGATGCTTATGCAGTCATTCCTAAAGGCACCATGCGTGACATCGTCACCAGTTTTCTACCGTTTTGGGATGAAACGCGTCTTTGGGTAATCGCACGTCCCCTCAGCGGGTTTGCCGAGACATTCTCGCAATACATTATGGAAGTGGGCCCAGGTGGTGGATCAGACCAACCCGAAGCGGACCCAAATGCGGAAGGCGTCCTGTTTGTTGTTGAAGGCAATGCAACGCTGACTATCGATGGCGTGGCACACACAATGAAACCGGGTGGCTACGCGTTCATCCCGCCAGCCACCAATTGGACGTTGCGCAATACGACGGATGAAATGTTGCGCTTCCATTGGATACGCAAAGCTTATCAGGCAGTTCCCGGCCTCGCGTACCCCGAAGTGATCATCACAAACGAACAAGACGTCGCACCCACTGTGATGCCCGATACGGATGGAAAATGGGCTACAACCCGTTTTGTGGAACCCACAGATTTACGCCACGATATGCACGTCACAATCGTTACGTTAGAACCGGGTGCAGTTATCCCATTCCTTGAAACACACGTGATGGAACACGGATTGTATGTTCTTGAAGGCAAAGCCGCGTACCGCTTGAACACGGACTGGGTTGAAGTTGAAGCTGGCGATTACATGTGGTTGCGCGCGTTCTGCCCGCAAGCCTGTTACGCAGGCGGACCAGCAAGCTTCCGCTATCTGCTTTATAAAGACGTGAACCGTCACATGAGCCTTAGCTGACCTGTCTTGTCTGGCTTGAGCGGCTACACCACTTAAGACATCGCCTGAGCTCCATTTCCTCCGATGTCCAATGAAAGTGCCTGAGCTGCATCTTTGACAGTGCGGCTCTGGTAATCCCCCTCCCAAAAACTAAGGGGATGCGGAAGCCGAATTTT
>TARA_B110000908_G_scaffold94089_1_pt1 | contig 35775 bp, 33 predicted proteins | sample TARA_B110000908 | Tara Oceans TARA_B110000908 (sample SAMEA4398067) | marine metagenome | biome: Polar Biome; feature: [DCM] deep chlorophyll maximum layer (ENVO:01000326); material: water (ENVO:00002006), including particulate matter (ENVO:01000060) such as... | depth 36 m
TTCAATGGTTCGAGCCGATTGCGTACTTACCACCAGAGGCCTGCAATATCGCAACCTTTGTCGAGGTGGGGCGCACTGGTTTGGGAATTGGATCGTCGTTGTTTGAAGCCACTAAGGCTGCGGCAAAGCAGCTTGGTTATATGTGGATCAACGCCAACATCCGCACCGACAACGAAGGTGGTGTGACCTATTACCAATCCCGTGGATTTCGGGATTGGCGTTTAGATCAGGGTGTCGAATTGGCTGACGGAACAATCGTCAGCAAGGTCCACAAACGGTACGATATTTAGACACTAACGCGGGGATCTTTTGGCCAAGATGCGCTGTAACGTCCGGCGGTGCATGTTCAAACGCCGTGCTGTTTCAGACACATTGCGATCACACAACTCATACACCCGTTGGATGTGTTCCCAGCGCACGCGATCCGCGCTCATTGGGTTTTCTGGTGGTGGGGGCAGATCATCGCCTGTGGCCAACAGTGCATTCATAATGTCTGTCGCATCAGCGGGTTTGGACAGGTAATCTACCGCCCCGATTTTCACCGCCGCGACGGCAGTTGCAATAGCCCCGTATCCCGTCAAAACAATAACCCGTGCGTCGGGTCGTTTGTCACGCATCACCTCAACAATGTCTAATCCGTTGCCATCGCCAAGCCGAAGATCAATGACCGCGTAGGCTGGTGGGCGGGCTGTGGCGATTGCGCGACCTGCGGCGACTGAACTGCCTGTCTCGACCTCGAAACCCCGTTTTTCCATCGCTTTGGCCAGTCGGCGCAAAAATGGCTCATCATCATCGACCAATAGCAACGACCGATCCTCACCAATTTCGAATTGCGTAGCTTCTGCCATTTGGTCGTCTCCTTGTTCAGACTTAATATGGCGTGATGACCCCACTAGGTCAAATCAGCTGTTACTAATAAAACAACCAACCGTTTTTGCCATGTCTTCTGCAGTCACTTCCCGGCGAAAAAATTCCACAAATCCGTATTCTGGCAGAACCAAATAGCTGAAGGTCGAATGATCAACGAGGTAGTATTCATCGTCCGCTGGATGGGCCTTGTAATAGGTGCGGTAAGCTTGGCTAGCGGCTTTGACTTGAGCCGCCGATCCCGTGAGGCCAATCATCTTTTCATGCATGTTAAAGGCATAATCGCCAACCACCTCAGGCGTATCACGATTTGGGTCGATCGAGATAAAGGCTGGCGTCATGGACTGTCCACCTTCGGCCAAAATATCAGTCGCATCGGCATTGCGAGCCGTATCAAGCGGGCAAACATCTGGGCAAAACGTATAGCCGAAATAGATCATCGTCGGTTCAGTGATAACGTCTTTGTCTGTCACGGTTTCGCCTTTGGAGTTTAACAACTCAAACGGGCCACCAATTGCCGTTCCACCTGCCACAGCGCTTGTGCGGCATTGAGCAAATTGGTCATCACTGGCATTTCGGGTCGCCAACCATGTCCCACCTAAAACTAGGACTGCGGCAACTGCTGCCAAAGGTGCGATGATACGTGTCATTTTGATCCCCTTGCATGGTAGTGTAAATTAGCCATGCTGGATCAATACCAGCCCACCTACCCTGTGCAATCAAAGAAATAGTGATCAAATGGCAGATACAAACATTAGCTTTTTCGCCGGACAGCAAAGATCCAGCTGGATAAGGCTTAGAACGATGATCGTGTTGCGATGGGTCGCCATTGTGGGACAATTAACCGCAATCATTGTGGGCCAACATGTCTACGGTTTGCAGCTGGAATTAGGGCTTTGCTACCTTGCGGTGGGTGTTTCGGTGATTGGGAATCTGGTCGCCATCTTTGTTTTTCCCGAAAATAAACGGCTGTCAGAGCGCGAAAACCTGGCGATGGTGATGTTTGATTTGCTACAATTGGGCTTCTTACTGTTCTTGACCGGTGGCTTGCACAACCCGTTTGCATTGCTGTTACTTGGGCCTGTCACGGTTTCAGCTGCGGTGCTGACCACGCGATCAACTATCCTTGCGGGCGGCACAGCAATTGCGATGGTTTCACTGTTGTCACAGTACCATTTAGCACTGCGAACAGAACAGGGATTTGTCCTGCGCATCCCAGATGTTTTTGTCTTTGGGAACTGGATCGCGTTGGTTATCGCAATTGTGTTTATCGGGGCCTATTCGCGACGTGTTACATCGGAAATGCACTCGATGGCTGACGCATTATCAGCCACCCAAATGGCGCTTTCGCGTGAGCAGAAATTGACCGATCTAGGAGGTGTTGTTGCTGCCGCCGCGCACGAATTGGGAACGCCCCTTGCCACCATCAAACTTGCAAGTGCCGAGTTGATGGACGAATTGGAAGACCGCCCTGATTTACATGAGGATGCAGCATTGATCCGCGAACAAGCAGATCGGTGCCGTGATATTTTGCGTGATATGGGCCGTGCTGGAAAAGACGATTTGCACCTACGCCAAGCACCTTTGATGGCTGTTGTAAATGAAGCGGCAGAACCACATGCACATCGTGGAAAAGCCATCCATTTCTCGCATGATCCAGATGCTGGCATTGAGTTGAACCAACCCGCTATCCTGCGCAAACCGGAGATCATTCACGGGTTGCGAAATTTGATTCAAAACGCCGTCGACTTTTCAAAAATCAATGTTTGGATCGAATGCCATTGGACCAACGACGTTATCTCAGTTCGAATTATTGATGACGGCAAAGGGTTTCCGCCCCATCTGATTGGCCGCATTGGTGATCCGTTTGTTGGGAAACGCAAAACCCCCGCTGAACGAAAAGAACGGCCTGAATATGAAGGGATGGGATTAGGATTATTCATCGCCAAAACGCTTTTAGAACGCTCGGGAGCTGAATTAAGTTTTGCCAACGGCCTCGATCCATATGCCACGACCCCAACCCAACATGTTCACACTGGCGCAATCGTTGAAGTTAAGTGGCCCCGTGATACCATCGATGCACGTCGTGGGAAAAACGCCCTGCCTATTGGGGAGAACCAGAAGAATGTCCTCTAAATTCAGGACCTCCGACCTTCCATTAACGCTCAGTTAACCTTTAATGCCGACAGTCGCACGAACCTCCACCAAAAGGCTCTCGCGACATGTCATTACCTGACTTTCTTTTTATCCTTGTGGCCGCATTGGTTTGTTCCACGGTTGGTTTGTTTGTTTTCAGCAGGGCCAAGGTGCCTGCAAGCCCTAATGAGATCGGTTGCCCTGAAGCTGACATTTCCCTCCTGTTCAAAGGGGAGAGGTTGCAACATGCGTCCTCCGCTGGGTTTAAATTGGCCGACTTTAACGAAGATGAGGATGACTGGGCAACGCTGCGTACCAGCTTGGCTGCGCGGTTCCCTAGCTTTCCATCCCAACCCACCGACAACTCAAACACCGTGGTCATTCAGGCCCTTCATAATGCTGACATTGCAAAGCTTGAAATACGCAAAATCGATGATTGCACGCATATTCAGATCATTGATCAAGAAACGTTGCCACTAGATGTCCAACACAAGATCAAGTCGCTTGAGGCCGAAGCCTTGATTACAGGATTTGCCAGCTCAACGGCCCCACATCCGATTTGGCAAATAGAATCAGATGACACAGTTGGTTGGTACAACACCGCATATCAGACGCTTTATCAGACAGTTTTTGGAGAGGAGCCCAAGAAGGAGCAGCCGCTTTTCGCAGTTCCCGATCCATCAACCAATCCACTTGGCAGCACACGGACGTCTGTGACTTCGGCCAAGGATGATCGGACCCTTTGGTTCGATATTTCATCCGTTAAGATTGACGGTGGAATGATGTGTCATGCCATTGATATCAACGCAGTCATCAGGGCAGAAATCGCACAGCGTAATTTCGTACAAACCCTAGCCAAAACATTCGCACAGTTGTCCACTGGACTGGCCATTTTCGATCGCAACAGCCAACTTGCATTATTCAATCCCGCCCTTGTCGACCTATCCGCGCTATCTATCGAATTTTTGTCAGCCCGTCCTAATTTGTTGTCATTCTTTGATCGCCTGCGTGACAACAGGGTAATGCCCGAACCTAAAAATTATCACTCTTGGCGTCAGGAAATTGCTGACGTTATTGCCGCGGCAACGGATGGCAGGTATCAAGAAACTTGGTCACTGGATACAGGCCAAACCTATCGGGTTTCTGGGCGCCCACACCCTGATGGTGCCATCGCATTTTTGATCGAGGACATCAGCGCAGAAGTTTCGCTTGCCCGAAGTTTCAGATCAGAATTGGCGATAGGTCAATCCATGATGAACGCGTTTGACTTTGGGTTGGCCGTATTTTCGTCAACAGGTGTTCTACAATATTGCAACTCGACCTACCGGGACATGTGGAAACTGGACCCCGAAAATGCGTTTGTTGATGTTACAATTTCGGACTCCATTAAAGACTGGCAAAGGCAAAGCCTTCCAAATCCAGCTTGGGCAGACATCCGTGACTTCGTGATGAAAGTTGGCGAACGTGTCCAATGGGAATGCCACATGGAATGGAAATGTGGCGAAGAATTCGATTGTATGATTAAGCCCGTCGCCTTAGGGGCGACAATGTTAGTATTTGAACGTGCAACAGGCAGCGGCCAACCCGTACTTGAAAAACAACTTCTTCTCCAAGAATAGGCCCTATTTTGCTTGCAGCTTAGCCTTGCTCGCGCCACCATAGGCGCATGGCTACGAACACCTTAAAATTTGTCTTAAAAGATGCGGGCCAAACGGAAAATTTTGCCCACATTTTGTCTAAGAATGTCCAACCCGGTGACACCATTTTGTTAAGTGGACCTGTCGGCGCTGGCAAAACGCATTTTGCACGCTCCCTCATCAAATCGTTGTTGATTTCGGACGAAGATGTCCCGTCCCCTACTTTCACCCTTGTTCAAACCTATGAAACCCAAGCTGGGGAGGTCTGGCACGCAGACCTATACCGTCTAAGTGCAGAGCAAGAGATCGAAGAACTGGGACTATCTGAGGCTATGATTGATGCAGTTTGCCTCATTGAGTGGCCCGATCGATTGGGCAGCTATACTCCAGAAGATGCGTTGCATATTAATATTACTCCCTTAAACGCGCTGGACGAACGGTCCGTAATAACGCATTGGAGTCATCCCAAATGGGCAACAAAAACCAAAGGATGGCAGCATGACTGACCGCCAAGCCGCAATCGTTGACTTTCTTAACGCAACAGATTGGCGTGATGCGCTGCGTGTGACTGTCGCTGGTGACGCATCAAATCGGCGATATGATCGCCTTACAAAATCAGACGGTTCGACCGCAATATTGATGGATGCCCCGCCCGAAAAGGGTGAGGATATTCGACCCTTCGTTCGCATCGCGCAGCATCTGACACGTATTGGCCTAAATGCACCTGATGTTTTCGCCAAAGACGAGGCGCTAGGGTTTCTAATCCTCGAAGATCTTGGCGATGATTTGTTCGCCCGCGTTCTCGAACATACACCTGATTTAGAACAACCGCTTTACGAGGCGGCGGTTGATGTTCTGACCCATCTGCACAAAGTGCCCATGCCCACACTTGCGCCCTATGACACCAGCGTTATGACCGAAATGGCAGCGCTTGCGTATGGTTGGTATGTTCTAGGCGCGACGGGTCAGATTGATACTGCGAAAACTGGCGCGTTTGTGGAAAAGTTCAGCGCGCTTTTGGAACCACTCGCCGAGACCCCGCAGGTCCTAATTCAACGCGATTACCACGCTGAAAATCTGCTGTGGATGCCGCAACGTGATGGCATTAAAAAAGTGGGATTACTGGACTTCCAAGACGCCATGTCAGGGCATCCTGCCTATGACTTGGTTTCCGTATTGCTAGACGCACGACGCGATGTGTCGCCTTTGGTTCAGACAGCAATGAAGGCCCGTTATGTTGACCAAAACGGATTAAATGCAGACGAATTTAACACAGCATATGCGCTACTAGGCGTTCAACGAAACATGCGCATATTGGGTGTTTTCGCCCGCCTTTGTATGCGTGACGGCAAAGCACATTACGTGGATTTAATCCCACGCGTTTGGGCCCATATCGAGACTAATTTGGCACATCCAGCAACCTCGTCTATTGCAGAAATGATATTAGGTGACCTGCCATATCCAGATAAGAACATCCTAATCGGGTTAAAAGAAAAATGCGCAACCGTCCCACATCTGTAATGCTTTTCGCAGCCGGTTTTGGCACGCGGATGAAGCATTTGACCGCTAACCAACCCAAGCCATTGGTGCAGGTTTCAGGCAAAGCGTTGATTGACCATGCGTTAGGGATTGCGCGCGAAGTTGGGCCAGAAACCATCCTCGCCAATCTGCATTACCTTCCACATATGTTGGTCGATCATCTTGCGGAAACCGAGGTGCAAACCATAATTGAGACGCCTGAAATATTGGAGACAGGTGGCGGCCTGCGCAACGCTTTGCCAATCCTTGGTGAAGCCCCCGTTATCACGATGAACACTGACGCGATTTGGCAGGGACCCAACCCTGTAAAACTAGCCCTAGATTCATGGGACCCTGATCAAATGGACGCGCTTTTGGTCTGTGTTCCAGTACCACAAACCGTTGGGTATTCTGGCGATGGCGATTTTTCTATTGGCAGCAACGGACGTCTGTCGCGCGGGGCAGGTTCTGTTTATGGTGGAGTTCAAATCATCAAGACTGACCGGTTGGCCGCAGTGTCCGAAACCGCATTTTCCCTAAACGTCATTTGGAACCAAATGTTGCAAGAGAAGCGTTTGTTTGGCCTGAACTACACCGGAAATTGGTGTGACGTGGGACATCCCGACGGGATTAAAATGGCAGAGGACATGCTGAATGTTTGATCCGCAAAAATCGCCTCATCTTTTTGGCATTCCAAACGGCGTCGATTTCCCAAAAGCACTTGTTTCCGAATTAACAAAACGGATGTCACAGCGACCACCACATGAAATGGCGCAGGTCGAAATCATCGTGAACACCCGTCGCATGGCCCGTCGTATGCGCGACTTGTTTGACACAGGCCCTGCCCTTTTGCTGCCGCGTGTTCGGTTGTTATCTGAAATCGAAGATCTGCATCCCGACATCGACATTCCTAGATCCAATTCCGCCCTTAAACGGCGGTTAGAACTGGTTCAGCTTGTCGCCAATCTACTTGAAAAGGAACAAAGTTTCGCGGCCCGTGCATCGCTTTATGATCTTGCGGACAGCCTTGCAACTTTAATGGATGAAATGCAGGGCGAGGGGGTTTCGGCCGACGTCATTGCCAACCTAGATGTAACCGATCAGTCAGGCCACTGGGAGCGGGCAAAGACATTCATCAACATCGCCCAGTCCTATATCGATTTGTCCCAAAATACGCCTGATTCCGAAGCACGTCAGCGCATTATCGTTCACAAGTTGATGGAGCATTGGGAAGAATCGCCACCACAACATCCCATCATTTTGGCAGGTTCAACTGGATCACGCGGTACTACGTTATTGCTGATACAGGCCATCGCGAAACTGCCCCAGGGTGCCGTAATTTTACCCGGTTTCGACTTTGACATGCCCGCACCAATTTGGAGCAGTCTGTCAGATGCCATGTTGTCTGAGGACCATCCGCAATTTCGGTTTCACAAACTTTTGCAATCCTTGGAAAAGTCCCCAACGGATGTGACGCAATGGGGAGATGACGTACCCGCTGCCCCTGCCCGCAATAAACTGGTTTCTCTTGCCCTGCGCCCAGCACCTGTTACCGACGCTTGGTTGTCTGAAGGGCCGCACTTAACGGGTCTAAGCGACGGGCTGATGGGCGTCACTTTATTGCAGGCGGAAACACCGAGGGAAGAGGCGCTTGCTATAGCAATGCGCCTACGCCAAGCCGCTGAAAACGGCGAAACGGCGGCTTTAATTACGCCTGATCGCATGTTGACGCGCCAAGTCTCTGCAGCGTTGGATCGTTGGGGTATCCTGCCCGATGACAGTGCTGGTGCACCTTTGCATCTATCCCCCCCAGGGCGGTTCCTGCGCCATGTTGGGGGATTATTTTCACGTGTGTTAGACACTGAATCTCTGCTCACATTGCTTAAACATCCAATGACGCACAGTGGTCATGAACGCGGGCTGCACCAACTAAATACGCAACGGTTAGAATTGCGCATAAGGCGCGATGGGTTACCCTATCCGACTGCCGATGGCGTGTCCGAAATCGCACTCAAAGCTGCAGCAAAACTTGACCCAAAGACCGCCCTGACCGATTGGGCTGATTGGGTAGGGCGGACGTTCTGCGGTCATCATCATACTGGCAATCGCACCTTGGCTGATTGGACCGCGCTGCACTTTAGAGTTGCCGAAGCAATTGCCGCTGGCCCAGCTGATAGTGGGACAGGCGAATTATGGCTAAAATCTGCCGGGCAAAAGGCGCGCGCTGTGATGCAAACCTTGGCTGATCACGCCGAATATGGTGGTGAAATGTCCGCGGCTGATTACGTTGACTTAATGGGCGCGTTGCTTTCTGGCGAAGAAGTCCGTGATCGCGATGCACCACATCCAAACATCATGATTTGGGGGACCCTAGAGGCCCGCGTTCAAGGCGCTGATTTGGTAATTTTGGGTGGACTCAATGAAGGTACTTGGCCCGAAGCACCCAAGCCTGATCCGTGGTTGAATCGCGCACTTCGCAATCAAGCAGGCCTTTTGTTGCCAGAGCGGCGCATCGGTCTTTCAGCCCATGATTTCCAGCAAGCTGTTGCCGCATCCGAGGTTTGGGTAACCCGATCTGTACGTTCTGACGATGCAGAAACTGTGCCCTCGCGTTGGCTGAACCGATTGCAAAACCTATTAGGTGGATTGCCGTCACAAGATGGTCCTGCCGTGCTCAAGTCGATGATTTCCAGAGGTAACGCTTGGTTGGCCAAAGCTAAAGTTTTGGAAGAACCAACTACGGTCCCTCGCGCCCATCGCCCATCGCCGCACCCCCCACTTGCCGCGCGACCACACGCGCTGTCTGTGACGGAAATCAAACGTCTGATCCGTGATCCATACGCCGTATATGCCAAGCACACCCTGAAACTACGCGCCCTAAATCCGATCGTTCAATCACCCGATGCACCAATGCGCGGCATCTTGATCCATTCGGTCATGGAGGTGTTTGTCAAAGACATCATCACCGACCCGTCCTTGTTGAACTCCACCCAACTGATGAAAGTTGCGACTGACGTTTTGGGCCGCGATGTCCCTTGGCCCGCAACACGTGCGCTTTGGTTGGCTAAACTGTCGCGCGTCGCGGATTGGTTCATTGCTAAAGAAACTGAACGTCAATCACGCAGCAAGCCCATCGCATTTGAGAAACAAGCGAAGGGTGTCATGAAGTTTCCCCAACTTGGCTTTACCCTTACCGGATATGCGGATCGGATCGACGAGACTGGCCCTAATAGTGTCGCAATTTTCGACTATAAAACTGGCGCACCACCATCTGAAAAACAACAGGCAAAGTTCGACAAACAGTTGTTGATCGAGGCCGCGATGATGGAGCAGGGCAGCTTTGAACATGTCGGTATCAACACCGTAGACGAGGCCGTGTTTATCGGTTTGGGTAGCAACCCCGTCGAGGTCCGCGCGCCGCTTCAAAAAGAACCACCCGCCAAAGTTTTGGACGAACTTAGCCAGTTGATCCGCGCCTATTTGTCGGATGAACAAGGCTTTACCTCGCAACGCACCATTCAAAGCGAACGCGACCGTGGCGATTACGATCACCTTGCGCGGTTTGGCGAATGGGACGGCACTGACATTCCTGTGCCAGAGGACTTGAAATGATTGCACCGAATGAAGCCACCCGTCGCCAGTTGGCAGCCGCTGATCCAACGACTTCGACATGGCTTGCCGCCAATGCAGGTTCAGGCAAAACTCGGGTTTTGACGGATCGTGTCGCCCGTCTGTTGTTGGACGGGGTGCAGCCGCAACACATCCTGTGCCTCACCTATACCAAAGCCGCCGCTTCCGAGATGCAGAATCGACTGTTCCGACGTTTAGGGGATTGGGCAATGCTGCCTGATGCTGACTTGCGAAGTGCATTGACTGAACTTGGCGTGCGTCACAATCCTGACGGCGAACAGCTACGTGATGCGCGAACGCTGTTTGCCCGTGCCATCGAAACCCCCGGTGGTCTGAAAATCCAAACTATCCACTCGTTCTGCGCCTCGTTGTTGCGGCGTTTCCCGCTGGAAGCAGACGTAAGCCCCCAATTTACTGAAATCGAGGAACGCGCCTCCGATCTATTGCGCGCCGAAATCGTTGATGTGATGGCAGGCGGCCCTCATGTTGGGTTGGTATCTGCCCTCGCTGGTCAATATTCAGGCGAGGATTTTCTGCGTCTGACCCAAGAAATTGTTGGGCACCGTGACGCGTTTGCCAAACCGATGACGTGGGGTGACTGTCTTGCATTGTTTGGACAGGCTCCGAATTTGGACGAGGCCGCAATTGAAGCCTATGCCTTTCAAGGTGGTGAACGTCAGTTAATTGATCAACTCATTCCCGTTTTACTGGCCAAAGGTGGCAATGACGCCAAAGCGGGCGAAAAGTTGAAACAAGTTGGCGTTCTTTCGATCAAAGCGTTGCCTGCGTTGGAAGGTGTGTTTCTGACCGGTGCTGCAGCCAAAGACCCATTTTCCGCCAAGTTAGGATCGTTTCCAACAAAGGCGACGCAAGCTAATATCGAGGCACTCATGCCACAAATTGAAGCACTCATGCTTCGGATTGAAGACACACGTGACAAACGACTTGCCCTGCAATCTGCGCGACGTACGTCCGTTTTGCACAACTTCGCCAGCGTTTTTGTATCGCATTACGAGCAGGCAAAGCTGGTGCGCGGATGGTTAGATTTTGACGACCTGATCCTAAAGGCCCGTCACCTTTTGAACGACGAAAAAGTAGCCGCATGGGTTTTGTTCCGCATTGATGGTGGCATCGATCATATCCTTGTGGACGAGGCGCAAGACACCAGTCCCGACCAATGGGACGTGATCCGCAAATTGGCCGAAGAGTTTTCTACTGGCAAAGGTGCGCGTGAAGATGTTGAACGAACTTTGTTTGTGGTTGGTGACAAGAAGCAGTCAATCTATTCGTTCCAAGGGGCTGATCCGCGCGAATTCGATAGGATGCAGGCTGAGTTTAAGGATAAATTCGCAGCAATTGGTGCGCCATTTCAAGAAACCACTTTGGATTTTTCTTTCCGGTCCTCTGCGGCGATCTTGCGGATGGTGGACCAAACTTTTGACAACCGCACCCAAGCTGGGTTTGTGCAGGATTCAAAGCACATCGCGTTCAAATCTGACTTGCCTGGTCGCGTAGATTTGTGGCCCGTGGTTGAAAAGTTAGATGATGATGATGATCGCGAATGGTACGATCCGATTGATCGGCGCAGCTCTAAACATCACACTGTCGTTTTGGCCGATCAGATCGCCTGCGCCATCGGGACGCTGATCAATGACAAGCACACTATTCCTGATGACGGGCCAAACGGTACGATCATCAAGCGGCACATCAAGGCGGGCGATTTCCTAATCCTAGTCCAGCGCAGATCAGCATTGTTCCGCGAGATTATTCGCGCCTGCAAGGAAAATGCCTTGCCGATTGCTGGTGCCGATCGTCTAAAAGTCGGCGCGGAATTGGCTGTACGTGACCTGGGTGCGTTACTTTCGTTTCTGGCGACGCCTGAGGACAGCCTATCATTAGCGACGGTTCTGAAATCACCGCTATTTGGCTGGACCGAACAACAACTTTTCGACGTTGCGCATCACCGCACCCAAGACCACCTTTGGCAAAACCTGCGGGATCGTTCCCTGGAATTCCCCGAAACAGTGCCTGTTTTACGTGACCTACGCGACAACGCTGACTTCTTGCGTCCCTATGATCTGATCGAACGTATTTTGACCCGCCACGATGGACGTCGTAAATTACTGGGTCGCCTTGGATCCGAGGCGGAAGACGGCATTAACGCGCTGCTGTCGCAAGCACTGGCTTATGAACGCACTGCTGTCCCAAGCCTGACAGGTTTTATCGTGTGGATGAAAGCCGACGATCTGAACATCAAACGCCAGATCGACAGTGCCTCGGACCAAATTCGGGTCATGACGGTTCATGGATCAAAGGGATTAGAAGCCCCCATCGTTATTTTACCCGATACTGGGCAACGAAACATCCAAGTCAAAAGCGAAGTTATCAAAATGGGTGGCATTCCAGTCTGGAAAGCCCGCGAAGGTGAAGCGCCGCAAACTATGCGTGATGCGCTGGACGACATGAAGGATGCCCAACGAAATGAGCAGCTGCGCTTATTATATGTTGCCTTAAGCCGTGCGGAAAAATGGCTGATCATTGCCGCTGCTGGTGATTTGGGTAAGTCAGAACCATCATGGTATCACACTGTTCAAGGCGCAATGGAGCATGCCAATGCTGTCGCCGCATCAATGCCTGCTGTTGGGCCGATCTTGCGCGTTGAACATGGTGATTGGGACGCTCCAACACTTGAACAAAAACAGCCTGTTGTCCTAAATTCACCCATGTTAGAGCCTTTTTATACACAAAAAACAACTAATCCAATCGATCCACCCAAGACCCTTTCCCCTTCGGACTTAGGTGGGGCAAAGGCCCTTGCTGGTGAGTTAGGGATGGATGAGGACACCGCGCTGTCTTACGGCAGCTTGGTCCATTGGCATCTTGAGCATCCCGCCAAGACAGCGCAGCAAGATTTCGGGTTGTCAGATACACTTCGGGATGAAGCAAAGATAGAGGCCCAAGCGGTATTGAATGCGCCAAATCTGGTGCATATTTTTGCAAGCGATACATTGGCAGAAGTTCCGATCACCGCCCCGCTGGGAACTCAACGTATTCACGGCACAATCGACCGATTGTTGGTTACCGATACGAAAGTGATCGCTATCGATTTCAAAACCAATCGTGTCATCCCATCGTCGACGGCTGATTGCCCAATTGGGCTACTTCGCCAAATGGGGGCATATGCCAGCGCCTTAAGGGCTATCTATCCAACGCATGACATTGAAACAGGGATTTTGTGGACCAGCACCCAAAGCCTGATGGTATTGCCACACGATCTTGTGACAGATGCACTTGCGAGCTCAACATATCTTGACCTTTGAGCCTTCGGTACATAAGTTCAAACCCTAGCATTCAGACCCTCAGGAGAAGCCAAATGGCAACAGTTGCAGTATCAGACGCACAGTTCGAAGCCGAAGTCACGAATTCCGACATCCCCGTTTTGGTGGATTTCTGGGCCGAATGGTGTGGTCCATGTAAACAAATCGGCCCATCACTCGAAGAATTGTCTGAAGAATTGGCTGGCAAAGTTAAGATCGTCAAAGTGAACGTCGACAACAACCCGAATTCACCAGCACAAATGGGTGTACGTGGCATCCCTGCCCTGTTCATCATTAAAAACGGTCAAGTTGTAGCCAACATGGCAGGCGCAAAGCCAAAAGCCGCTTTGAAAAGCTGGATCGAAGAATCGATCTAATCCAGCGACCTATTTGATACAAAAGGCATCCGTTCGCGGGTGCCTTTTTATTTGATCCATCCGTACTTTTTGAAGCGATCTTTGATTTTACGTAACGCCATCGGGTGTCCCGCGTTGATCGACTGTTCCTGCCAGAACCAATAGACGTATCGGGCGTAATCAGGTTGGTGTGCCGCGATTTGGTCGAAGTTTTCGACCGTCATACCGTCCAACGCAATATGGTGAAAATCAACCATTCCAAACAGAACCGCAGGCTTGCCGAAAAAATAGCCATTGAAAGCCGCACTAGAGTTTTGCGTGACCACAAAAGCGCAACGATCCAGCAACACGTCCATTTGGCCCATGCGTAATTCTAGATTTGGGTAGGTTTTCTCAAGCTGCTCAACCGCATCAAGCTCCTGCTTTGGATATGTCTCTTTGGGATGCAAGGTCGCTATGATTTTTCTGTCCGGGAATGTTGCGAGGGTCCGTTCGATCATCTGGATCGGTGAACACGATTGAAATGATCGATGATCCAACAACCGTCCTTGTAGTGGTATATAGACGAACCCGTCATCATCCTTTGCCATCGCTTTGTCGAACAGACGCTTGCGCCAAAAGTTGTAGAACCTATTGGCCTCTTTTTCATCGATTTTCGAAGGATCAAACGTGGTCTTAGCTACATCCCATTCCCAACGCTTGTCTGAACGATCGATTTGCCAAAACGGATAGTGATACACGCGCCGGAATGTCAGTCCGTTTTCGGACAATGGTGCCTTCATGTGGGTAAACGTATGGGCTGTGCCGTCAATTTTCGTTTGGTCCTGAATATCGCAAAATTCGATCCTAAATTCAGAGTCTTCAAGGATACTTGCAACCTTATTGATGAAATTATGCTGACCGATTTGCGCACTTTCGCACAATCCTTTTTCCATAAAAAACTGAATTGTTTTGTATTGCACCATATGCAGACGCTATGCGCTTGATAAGTTCACGACAAGTCTCTTGCTCTTGTGACTTTGAGTCTGCAACGCCATATTATCAATCAATACGCTCAAGGAGAAAAATATGGCGCGCGAAGAATTCCCAGGCTGGCACGGCACCACAATCATCGGCGTCAAAAAAGGTGACGAGATTGTAATCGCAGGTGATGGCCAAGTCTCTCTTGGGCAAACCGTCATCAAAGGGACCGCGCGCAAGGTGCGCCGTTTGTCCCCGGGTGGATTTGATGTGGTTTGTGGGTTCGCTGGATCAACCGCTGACGCGTTTACTTTGCTTGAGCGGTTAGAGGCAAAGTTGGAAGCAACGCCTGGCCAACTGGCCCGTGCATCTGTTGAGTTGGCCAAAGATTGGCGTACAGACAAATACCTTCAAAAGCTGGAGGCCATGTTGATTGTGACTGACGGCACAGAATTGCTGATCATTACAGGTGCTGGGGATGTTTTGGAACCGGAACACAATGTTGCAGCTATCGGGTCAGGCGGCAATTTTGCTTTGGCAGCGGCCCGTGGGCTGATGGACAGTGATAGAAACGCAGAACAAATTGCGCGTGACGCGATGGCGATTGCCGCTGATATTTGTGTCTATACCAACGGCAAACTTACTGTTGAGACGATTAAGAAGGCTTCTTAATCAGAATTTGGCGACGCCAAGACCAACATTGAATTTCTCGCACCAGATCCAAACTTCGTTGAAGTCATCAGGGTTAATACCTGCTGGAATTGTGTAGGATGATCCACTGTTGGGCGTTAGCTTGCCCATCAAGGTGGACTTGTCGTAGCCGTTATTACCAAGTGCAATTTTCGGATCATGCGCGCCGTCAAAAGTAAAGTCGTCAAGCAAATTGATGGCATAACCGCCATCCTTTTTAGCGATTTCAACACGGCCCGTTGTGAAGTGATTGCTCACCCCCTTTGAGTTCAGTCAACCGACCATGTCCACCAGCAATTACAGGTGTTGTTACTGCGGCAGCCCCTGCAGCAACCGAGAGATTAAGAAAAAAGCGACGGTTTATGTGGTTTCTCCAGAATTCGTTTGCGTTAGATCCACCATACAGAACGAAACAATCGGCACTAGCCCCCTCGCCAAGACGTGATTGCACAGATCATTTTCGTGTTCATGGTTGCGTTCCTGCGCCCAGCGCTTACATATTTTACCACATATTCAACGCAGGATGCCCCTTTGACTGACCTTACGCCCAGAGAAATTGTTTCAGAACTTGATCGCTTTATCATCGGTCAGAACGACGCCAAACGCGCGGTTGCCGTTGCCTTGCGCAACCGCTGGCGTCGTAAGCAACTTTCGGACGATTTACGGGACGAGGTTTATCCAAAGAACATCTTGATGATCGGCCCAACCGGCGTTGGTAAAACCGAAATCAGCCGCCGATTGGCGAAGCTGGCAAAAGCACCGTTCCTGAAGGTTGAAGCAACCAAATTTACCGAAGTTGGTTACGTCGGTCGTGACGTGGAACAGATCATCCGCGATCTGATGGACAACGCCATCGCCATGACCCGCGAATTGATGCGCGAAGATGTGAAGGCCAAGGCGCATCAATCAGCCGAAGATCGTGTAATTGATGCCATCGCTGGAACGGACGCGCGGGAAGGCACCCGCGATATGTTCCGTAAGAAGTTGAAGTCTGGTGAGCTGGACGACACAGTCATCGAACTTGAGGTCGCCGACACCTCAAGCCCGTTTCCCCAGATGGACATCCCCGGTCAACCCGGTGGTGGCATGGGGATGATGAACCTTGGCGATATTTTTGGCAAAGCAATGGGTGCGCGCACTACACGTCGCAAGCTGAAGGTATCGGAATGCTATGCTGTGTTAATCAGCGAAGAAGCTGATAAATTGTTAGACGATGAAACCGTCACCCGCGCCGCGTTGGAAGCTGTCGAGCAAAACGGGATCGTATTCCTAGACGAAATCGACAAGGTTTGCGCCCGTTCCGATGCGCGTGGCGGTGACGTTAGCCGTGAAGGTGTGCAACGTGATTTGCTACCATTGATCGAGGGTACAGCCGTCACCACTAAACACGGTATAGTTAAGACAGACCACATTCTGTTTATCGCGTCTGGTGCGTTTCATATTGCGAAGCCTTCTGATCTTTTGCCAGAACTTCAGGGTCGTTTGCCCATTCGCGTTGAATTACAGCCGCTGACGGAAAGTGACTTTGTCCGTATCTTGACCGAGACGGAAAACGCGCTGACGCTGCAATACTCTGCGTTGATGGGCACTGAAGAAGTCACCGTGACGTTTGAAGAAGACGGCATTGCTGCGCTGGCTAAGATCGCGGCGGATGTGAATCATAGTATCGAAAATATCGGCGCACGTAGGCTTTATACTGTGATGGAGCGCGTATTCGAAGAACTGTCATTTGGTGCACCTGACCGTGCAGGTGACAAGGTTGTGGTAAATGCCGCTTTTGTCGAGGAAAATCTTGGCGCATTGACCAGATCAACAGACCTAAGCCGTTACGTGCTTTAGTCGCGGCACTGGTCAGCGACAAATTGCTGGGGTAGGTCTTTGAAAACCAAATTCCTAAGGGCCGAATATGCGTTGGCTGCTCATCTTTATGACTTTCAGCCTTGTGGCGTGTTCTAATCGGACGGCGGCCCCTATCGTTCCCAGAGCATTGTCGATTGGGACCAACCGTACCGTTTTTGTTGGCACAACGCGTATCGAAGAAAGCGACGGCACCTTTGGTGTTCGCCGCTCGTCCCAACTTCAATTGCTGGAACTGGATGTATCGATCCCACCAAACAGAAATGTAGGCACAATTTCCGATGGGCAAGATAAGCCCAATCCGCAGAAGGATTTTGTAATTGCCGGGCGCAAGGATTTCGGATCCGCTGCATCTTTCCAACAACGTCTACGCCGACAGTTTTCAAGCAGCCCTTCTGCAAAGCGCGAAGTCACTGTGTTTGTTCACGGCTACAACAACAGTTTCTCCGACGCTGCTTTTCGCATTGCGCAACTGTCAGAAGATTTAGACCTACCAGGTGCAGCTGTTACTTACGCTTGGCCCAGTCGCGGACATCCGCTTGGATATGAGTACGACAGTGATAGCGCCCTGTTTGCCCGTGATGGGTTGCAAAAGCTGCTAGAAACCATTCACAAAAGCGGCGCAGAACGCATCGTTGTTGTTGCGCATTCTTTGGGCAGCCGCCTTTTGATGGAATCCATGCGCCAGATCGAAATTTCAAAGCCGGGTTGGACCGCGCGCAATTTGTCAGGCGTTATCCTGTTTTCCCCAGATGTGAATGCCGATGTATTTCGATCCCAGACAAATGCGTTTCAGAAACTGCCACAACCTTTCGTCGTTTTCACTTCACACACTGATAAGTTTCTACGGCTTTCCGCCAAAATTAGATGGGAAGATGAGCGCCTTGGTAATTTGAGCGATGTGGCCGAATTTGATGACCTACCCATCGATTTTGTTGATGTGTCGGCCTTTACGGATGGTGAAGCAGGGAACCATTTTGTCGTCGGATCATCCCCCGCATTAATATCGCTTCTTAAATCAGCGGATAGATTAGATGAGAGTTTCTTGGCTGGTAATACCAGTTCTATTTTTGGATTGCCTGGACGACGACGCATCTTACGAAACGCGACCCAGCTTGTCGTGTTCTCTTCCGAAAACCGTTAATCCATGAACGATTCATTCATAATCAAAAACGCACCTTGGTTGGCGTCTGGTGCAATCTTGACCCTGCTGTCGTCTTTCGGGCAAACGTTCTTTATTTCGATCTTTGCCGCAGAGATTCAGGCTGATTTTTCGTTAAGTCACGGTTCATGGGGCGGCATATACGCGCTGGGCACCACTACATCTGCGGTGGTCATGGTTTGGGCTGGCGGACTGACAGATAGATTCCGTGTCCGAACTTTGGGTCCAGCTGTGCTGTTGTTGCTGGCATTTGCCTGCTTGCTGATGGCGCTTAACCCTTATGCTTGGTTCTTGCCTGTTGTAATTTTCGCGCTGCGCCTGTCTGGCCAAGGGATGACGACCCACATTGCCGTGGTTGCAATGGCCCGTTGGTTTGTTGCGGCACGTGGGCGTGCATTGTCTATCGCAGCATTGGGGTATTCGGTCGGCCAGGCCCTGTTGCCAATCGTGTTTGTCATGTTTCTTGGGGTCATGGATTGGCGCATATTGTGGATCATTGCCGCGTTGATTAGCCTTGCCGGTGTGCCTTTTCTTATTCGCCTGCTCAGGCAAGAACGTACCCCCCAATCAATGGCCAATGAAAATCCATCCTTCGGAATGAACGCACGGTTTTGGACCCGCCTTGATGCTATCAGGCATCCCTTGTTCTGGTGCATGGTTCCGTCAATTTTGGGGCCGTCTGCCTTTAACACAGCGTTCTTTTTCCATCAGGTTCACTTTGCGGAATTGAAAGACATCAGCCACGTTACATTGGTCGCGCAATTTCCGCTTTATACCGCTGTATCTGTTGCTGCGATGCTGTTGTCAGGCTGGGGTTTGGACAGGTTCAGAACATCACGTTTGATCCCATTTTTCCAAGTACCTATGATTGCCGGCTTTATCGTCTTTGGAATGGCAGAAGGCATTTACATCGTGATGGTTGGCTTTGTTTTGTTGGGTTTAACTTCTGGCGCAACCGCCACATTGCCCAGCGCTTTTTGGGCGGAATTTTATGGAACCAAATATATTGGATCTGTTAAAGCGCTTGCTGCTGCGGTCATGGTTTTAGGATCAGCTATTGGCCCGGGAATAACAGGTCTATTGATCGATTATAATATTGGATTGGAATTCCAGTTCTACTGGATCTCAGCCTATTTCGCATTTGCGTCAGTCGTGCTTTGGTTTGGCGTTCGCAGATACGCACCCAGCCTTAGAACCTAACGCGGTTTGCGCAAATAGACGTAATACGCCCCTCCGCCACCGTGGCGATCATGGGCTTGGGTGATCTGCAAAACTGCCGAAGATAGCGGAGGAAGCGCCAGCCATTGTGGCACTTGATGGCGCAACACCCCAAACCGCACAGGGATTGGGCCACCATCGTCGCGCTCCTTGCCCTTGCCCGTGATGACAAGCACCAAGCGTTTACCGTTCGCATGTGCTGACAAGATAAACTGCGACAGCATTGGGTGGGCTCGATCCACTGTGTGGCCATGCAAATCGATGCGCCCTTCGGGCTTTAACTTACCCCGTTTCATTTGATCAAAGGACTTGCGATCCATCCGAACAGGTGCAGACTTAACCTGATCCGACACTGACAACACACGGGTAATATGGGTTGTTGGTTTTCGCTTTATGCCCGTTGGTATGGCCGTCGACTTCGTCACAGGGGCCGTCAACGCCTCGATCAGTTTGCGCCGTTTGGGCGCAGGTAGTTTTTGCGGCTCCAAGTTCAACATTGCGCCAAAATCTTTAGGTTTGTGATCATGATCCAAACGCACGGTTCGTTCAGCCACTTTGCGCCACAGCTCGACCTCCTCGGGCCGTAGTTTGCGCCCCACTTACGTATCCTCCGGCAACAGTGCAAAGGCGCGTTGAATTGGCATCAACACCATCATACGCCCCGGATCACGCAGGCGTCCTGCTGCGCCGCCCGCTTTGTCGCCCGTTCCAAAAAACACATCAGCACGTTGCGCACCTTTGATCGCGCCACCCGTGTCTTGGGCCATCATCAATCGACGCAAAGGCTTCTTGCCATCTTTTTCCAACCAAACAGGCGAGCCAAGTTCCACAAATTTCGGGTCGACAGCAACACTGCGCATCCTGGTGATCGAACGGTTCATCGCACCCAGCGGTCCCTTGTGCGCTGGCACCTGATCAACGTTGCGAAAGAACACATATGAATTGTTGTGTAACAGTAGTTCGCGACCCTCAACTGGATTACGACGCACCCAATTTTTGATCACTTGGGCGCTGACCTGATGAGGTTTATACACATTTCGGCGCACCAATTCGGCCCCGATCGAGCGGTACAAATGACCGTTCGCACCTGAATACCCAACACGGATGAAATTGCCGTCGGGCAAACGGATACGACCTGATCCTTGGATTTGAAGAAAGAACAATTCGACCGAATCATCGACCCACGCGATTTCCAATCCACGCCCGTTCATTACATCGGTGCTTAATATATCTCGGCGCGTTAACCATGGGCGAATGCGCTTTGCCTCTGGAGGCATCGCATAAACAGGGTAACGATACCGCGCTGTTTGGACACGGGAACCATCAAGTTCCGGTTCAAAGTATCCAGTAAACAGCGCTGCATTTCCATCCTCGATCAGGACGGGGCGAAACAACAGTTCAAAGAAGGCCCGTGGATCAGGTTTTTGAGTCGCATAGGCACACAAAGTTTGCCAGTCAGAATCACGCATGTCTCGACAGGTATCTTGAAAGACCGAAAGGGCAGCGGAATGATCATCCTCTGCCCAACCGTCAAGATCATCGTATGACAAAACCTTATAGGTCACTTCTGCTGATGCAGGCGAGGCTGTGAAGACCCCTGCTGCAAAAGCAATAGCAACCGCGTGGCTTAAACGTCTGTAGAAACAAGTAGCCAATTTGGATCATCCGAACCCATGACCCGCGCAAACGCCCATGTGTCTTTTTGTTTTTTCACCTCGGAAGTGCTGCCTTCAACAATATCACCACCACGATCACGCACAGCTGACGTCAGTTCTGCAACAAAGCGAATTGAAATTTCAGCCTCGTTTGTGTCTGGGTCCAAAGTTGCATTGACCAGCTTCATTTCACGAACACCAAAGAAATTTGCGTCGATTGTGAGGCCCTGATCTTCGCGCGCAGCGACACCATCAACGAAGCTTTCGTAAATTTCTTCTGACATGAATGGCTGGATTTCTGCCAGCTCGCCAGTTTCATAGCCCATCACGATCATTTCGTAAGCGCCGCGTGCACCGCCGATAAAATCACCAACATTAAACGATGGCTCTAGACGTTTCATACCTGACAAAGCATCCGCTTGCGGGCTGCCTTCTTCGGCGTGATCCGTAATATCCAGATCTGGACCACCTTCGATCACCTCAAGATTAGGGCGACCACTGCGTTCATTGGATTGAATTGGTTGGGGCCCGTCTTCAAATCCCTCGCGGGTGCCCAACACGTTTTTAAGACGCAGGACTAGGAAGACGGCGATACCGGCCAATACCAATAGTTGGATCAGGGGCTGATTCATAATTACCTCGATAAGTGCAAAAACATGGAAACATCGGACTGTTGACCTTATGTAAGGGCTGACTCCCCGCAAGTCCACTGCGGGGACAATGAAAGGACCCACCCAGATGTGGCTATTTGTGGCCTTTTTGGCCGTACCGCTGATTGAAATTGCTTTGTTCATCCAAATCGGAGGGGCAATCGGGCTATGGCCAACGTTGTTGGTTGTTATTTTGACTGCCGTTTTGGGTACGTATTTAGTGCGCACCCAAGGGTTAATGGCAATTGGCAGGTTACAATCGTCGTTTTCGCAGCTTCAAGACCCGACCGAACCGTTAGCCCATGGTGCCATGATCCTATTTGCTGGCGCATTACTGCTGACACCGGGGTTTTTCACGGATGGATTGGGATTTGCCCTTTGCGTTCCCTTCATCAGATCACGCGTTTTTCATGGCTTGCGCCAAAAGGTTAAGGTCCAATCGTTCAGTATGGGATCAGGTGGTCCACAACCGCGCCAACCTTTTGACTCAAATGTGATCGACGGTGACTTTGAGGAGGTCGAAAATAACACGCCGAATCCATCTGGCCCGTCTGATTGGACGAAGCATTGAGCACCCAGTATCAAACTGTTACAGGTTAAAAAATTTTGAAAAATTCGCAGGAGAAAACTAATGGCCAAGAACGAAACACCAGCAGCAGCGACTCCAGAAGCCGCGCAAGCCCAACCGCAAATGCGCATCTTGGGTCAATTCATCCGCGATATGTCGTTTGAAAACATCATGGCGCAAAAAGGCGCGCCAACTGATGCGCAACCAGACGTTCAAGTTCAGGTAAACTTGGATGCGAAAAAACGTGGTGGCGAAAATCAGTATGAATCATCCATCAAGTTGAATGTGACCTCAAAGGTCAAAGATGGGGACGCAACGTTGTTCGTAATGGAAATCGACTATGTCGGGATCTTCCACGTTGAAGGTGTGCCCGAAGATCAGATGCACCCATTTTTGTTGATCGAATGCCCACGGATGATTTTCCCATTCTTGCGCCGCATCGTCAGCGACGTGACACGCGACGGTGGCTTCCCACCGTTGAACTTGGAAAACATCGATTTCATCGCGTTGTACCGCAACGAAATCGCACGTCGCCAAGCTGAAGCACCGGTAGAGCCTGCGCCGTCAAACGCGTAAATTAAGATTTTAGCCAAAGGGCGGCATCGCCCAGCTCTTTGGCTACATATGCTTTGTGATTTTCGGCCTCGGTTTCTGACAATCTAGAAGGCAAAGCAGTCGGACGCGCACTTGGTGTCCACGCCCCGCCACTTTCCCCAGCTTTTGAGGATGATGCGGTTGCCAGACCAAAATCTGGCTGACGACCACCGATCAATTCCAGATATACTTCGGCCAGAATTTCACTGTCTAAAAGGGCACCGTGTAAATCCCGTTCAAAACTGTTGATCCCAAAGCGGCGGCACAACGCATCTAAAGATGCGGGCGAGCCCGGGAATTTTTTACGCGCAATCAGCAAGGTATCCAGCGCTTGGGTCATTGGGATTTCGCGCAGGTTCATCCGTTTAAGTTCGGCGTTCAAGAATTTCATATCAAATGACGCGTTATGGATGATCAGTTTCGAATCCTGAATGAAATCAAGAAATTTCTGCCCAATAGCCGCGAACTTTGGTTTATCCCGCAGAAAATCGTCACCCAATCCGTGCACCTGAAATGCCTCGTCCGGCATACCGCGTTCGGGGTTAATGTATTCGTGGAATTTGACACCCGTCGGCACGTGACCTTCCAGTTCCAATGCCCCAATTTCCACGATTCGATCACCAGAAAAGGGGTCGAATCCTGTGGTTTCGGTATCAAGTACGATCTCACGCATCGGATAACCCCTTACGAATGGAATTTAATATATCTTGGACCTGCGCACGGGCATGTTCAATTGTATCGGTCGCAATCACATAGTCAGCACGATCCCGTTTTTCATCTGCTGGCAGTTGTTTGGCGCGGATTGTCTCGAATTGTTCGATGGTCATCGTGCCACGGTCCATCACCCGTTGTTCTTGGGTTTCAGCGGTGGTCCAAACGCAAGCGACAGCGTCCATCCGCACCTCACCACCCGTTTCGAATAATAAGGGAATGTCATAAACTAAGATGTCGCTAGTCGCGTTTTCTAAGAAGTCAGCGCGGTCTTGGCCCAGCAAAGGGTGCACAATTTGTTCAATCTTTTTCAACGCTTTGGGGTCATCTGAAATCAAAAGCCTTAGTCTCGTACGTGAAACAAAATTGCCTTCGATCACTTGTGGAAATTGCACCGACATTGGCCCAACCGCAGTACCACCATTGGAATATAGCCGATGCACAGCCGCATCTGCATCCCAGACATCGCAGCCAAACTCCGCGAACATCGCGGCCGTTGTGGACTTTCCCATACCTATAGAGCCTGTCAGGCCAAGTTTAAACATTACCGTAGGGCCGCCGCGCGTGTTGCGCTGTCGACAACTGGTCGTTGACCAAACCACCGTTCAAATCCTGGAACCGCCTGATGCAACAACATGCCCAACCCATCGACAGTGACACAGCCCTGTGCTGCTGCTTGACGCAAAAAGTTTGTTTGAAGCGGGGCGTACACTAGATCGGTCACGATGGTACCTTTGCCCAAACCATCAAGAGGTACACGCAATTCCGGCTTACCGATCATGCCCAATGACGTGGTATTTACCGCCAACACCGCCTCTTCCATCATATTGCCCGCCTGAAGCCAATCGACGACCTGCAATCGATGCCCAAAGTCAGCAACCATCTTTTCCGCTCGAATACGGGTGCGGTTCGAGATCAGGATTTCTGGAACACCTGCATCCAACAAGGACGCGATAACTGCACGTGCAGCACCACCAGCGCCCAGGACAACAGCTGGTCCCGATTGTGGAACCCACTGCGGCGCACCTGCCTTTAGGTTCTCAAGGAAACCATATCCATCGGTGTTGTCCGCATGGATTTTGCCGTCTTTGCTGAAAATAAGCGTATTTGCCGCACCGATCAGCGTTGCGCGATCTGTGATCAAATCAGCTATTTCTAGTACAGCTTCTTTATGGGGAGCGGTGACATTGATACCAACAAATCCCATTTTTGGAAGGGTGAGTAAAACATCACGCAAATCTGCTGAAGCAATGTCCATCGGAATATAGAAACCTTGCAGTCCATAGGTCTTAAGCCAGTGTTTGTGTAACTGCGGGGATTTGGATTGGGCAATTGGCGATCCGATGACGCCAGCCAATGGGATGTTATTCAGACTCATTGTTCAATCACTCCACGCAGTGTCAGAAATGCCAACAGTTCTAAAAGTGGCATACCAAGCACGTTAAAGTAATCCCCTTCTATACTATGGAACAACCGCACCCCCTCTTCCTCTAGCTTGTACCCACCGACGCTGTGACGAATACTGTCCCAATTCCGATCGACATATTTGTCTATATAACTGTCCGAGGCATCCCGCATGCGAAGACGCACTTGCCCGATATGACGCCAAATTGGTTTGCCTTCATGGTAGATCACCGCTGCAGACAGCAACATGTGGCGTTCGCCGCGCATCGATTTTATTTGCTGAATAGCGTCTTCTGGGCTTGCAGGTTTCGATAGTAATTTACCTTGGAAATCCAGAACCTGATCGCATCCAATGACAAACGCATCATAATGCTTTTGCGCGATTTTACGGGCCTTTGATTCTGCTAGGGCATCAGCAATATCACGGGGCGACCTGCCATCACCAAGCAGCGATTCTTTGATCATCTGTTCATCAATACGCGCGACCTGTACATCAAAGTCCAATCCCGCCTGACGCAACATTTGTGCGCGTGTTTGCGAACCAGAGGCAAGAATGATCGGCATAACCATGTGGATAACCTGTGTTTGAGTTAAGAAGTTCTTAAGGAAGTGTTCTGAATAATGCTGAGTATCAGCGCAAGAGGGGATAACACATCTGCACTACCCAGTTTCCAATCATTTCATCCCCTATGGATATGAATAACCTTATGGGTGTGGATAGATAGTTTATCCTAATTTTATCCTCAGATAGAATTAAACAGCTTCACAACAGATAACATTTAACCGTCTGTTTTTAAATATATAAATATAAACTGAAGTTTTACTCACAGCCTAAAATGAAATTTTTTACCTAGTGGGATAACCCTATGGATAACCCTTTAATCCACAGAAATTGGCATCCCTACTTACAACATCATCCTTTTTCTTTCTTACTATATTATATTAGGAACGAAGAGAGACGGAGATAAATATGACTGACCTTTTGGCGCTGGCCTATCCTTGGATTAAATCGATCCATATTATTTCGGTAATTTCATGGATGGCTGGAGTATTCTATTTGCCCCGTTTGTTTGTGCATCATTCTGAGAATGTAAAACTGTCTGGTGAAACCCATGATCTGTTTTGCATGATGGAAAAAAAGCTGTACAAGGTCATCATGACACCAGCGATGATTTCAACTTGGATATTTGGATTGTTGTTGGTTTTTACACCAGGAATTGTTGACTGGTCGGATGTTTGGCCTTGGATCAAAGCAGCATGTGTGATTTTAATGACTGGGTTTCATGAGTGGTTGGGTGGGCAATTGAAACGTTTTTCCGCTGGAACCAACATATTGGAAGGCCGTCGTTACCGGATAATGAACGAGGTCCCGACTGTCTTGATGATTTTGATTGTGGTTTCTGTGGTTGTAAAATTCTAAGGTAATTTTTGACAATCTCTGCCTTGGATTGACTCTAAATCCTAAAAACCTTACTTGATCCACAACGCCCCATTCGGGGATCGTGTAAAACATACATTTTTACTCAAACACCTGCGTATGACTTCATACGTTATGGTTGGATATATACATGACCGATACGCCTATTTCTGACAGCAGCACTGACACGCCTGTTGAAACGCTAAATCTTGCGGATCTAAAACGCCAAACACCCAAAGACCTGTTGGCTATGGCCGAAGAGCTTGAGATCGAAAACGCATCTACCATGCGTAAGGGCGAGATGATGTTCCAAATTCTGCGTGAACGCGCAGATGAAGGTTGGGAAATCTCTGGCGACGGTGTTTTGGAAGTGCTGCAAGACGGCTTTGGATTTCTGCGGTCCCCAGAAGCAAACTATCTGGCCGGTCCTGACGATATTTACGTTTCCCCAGAGATGATCCGCGCATTGTCTTTGCGCACAGGCGATACAATTTATGGCCTAATCAAAGCACCAGAAGAGGCAGAGCGCTATTTTGCTTTGACCGAAACCCAGCTGATCAATTTCGAAGATCCGATTAAGGCCAAGCACAAGATCGCGTTCGACAACCTGACACCACTTTATCCTGACGAGCGGATGAATATGGAAATCAGTGATCCAACGATCAAAGACCGTTCAGCCCGTATTATCGATCTGGTTGCGCCAATCGGAAAAGGCCAACGTTGCTTGATCGTGGCACCTCCACGCACTGGTAAAACTGTTTTACTACAAAATATTGCCAACAGCATCGAAAAGAACCACCCTGAGTGCTATCTGATCGTTTTGCTGATCGATGAGCGCCCAGAAGAAGTTACGGACATGCAGCGCTCTGTTAAGGGTGAGGTTGTGTCCTCGACCTTTGATGAACCAGCAACCCGCCACGTGGCTGTATCTGAGATGGTGATCGAGAAAGCCAAACGTTTGGTTGAACACAAACGCGATGTCGTCATTTTGCTTGATTCCATCACACGTTTGGGTCGTGCGTTTAACACCGTGGTCCCATCATCTGGTAAGGTATTGACCGGTGGTGTGGATGCCAACGCTTTGCAACGTCCAAAACGTTTCTTTGGTGCCGCGCGTAACATCGAAGAAGGTGGATCGCTTACCATTATCGCGACTGCGTTGATCGATACAGGCAGTCGTATGGACGAAGTCATCTTTGAAGAATTTAAAGGTACAGGTAACTCTGAAATTGTGCTGGATCGTAAGATTTCAGACAAGCGCGTGTTCCCAGCCATCGATATTCAAAAGTCTGGTACACGGAAAGAGGAACTGTTGGTCGACAAGATCGATTTGCAGAAAACATTCGTTTTGCGCCGTATTTTGAACCCGATGGGGACAACCGACGCTGTCGAATTCCTGATTTCAAAGCTGAAACAGACAAAATCCAATGCAGAGTTCTTCGATTCAATGAACACGTAACTTATTGTTCATTAACAATGGGTTAGACTAATGAAAACCATTTTTGCCCTTGCCAGCGCACAAGGTCGCGCTGGCGTATCTGTCATTAGGCTGTCTGGGCCGGATGCCAAAGCAGTTGTGTCGAAATTCGTCTCTAGTCTGCCTAAAGATCGTGTTGCGGGTCTGCGGACATTGGCTGATGAACAGGGCGAACCTTTGGATCAGGCCTTGGTTCTTAGATTTGACGCACCACACAGCTTTACAGGCGAAGACGTCGTAGAACTGCATCTTCATGGAAGTATTGCGGTTATCCAATCCGTCTTGCGTGTTTTGGGTGATAGCGGTTTAGCCCGTTTAGCGGAACCGGGTGAATTTACGCGGCGGGCTTTGGAAAACGGAAAAATGGACTTGGCACAGGTCGAAGGTCTTGCCGATCTAATTGAATCCGAAACCGAAGCACAACGCAAACAGGCGCTTCGTGTTGTGTCAGGCCATCTTGGTGCACTGGTAGAACAATGGCGTTCGTCACTGATACGTGCGGCAGCCTTGATCGAAGCGACTATTGATTTTGTGGACGAAGATGTCCCTGTAGATGTTTCACCAGAAGTGCGCGAACTTTTATCGGTGGTTAAATCCGATCTGATCAAGGAAATCGCGGGCAGTAAAGTGGCTGAACGTATCCGTGTAGGATTTGAAGTGGCGATTGTTGGTGCGCCCAATGCCGGAAAATCCACCTTGCTTAACGCGATGGCTGGTAGGGACGCTGCGATTACTTCGGACATTGCAGGCACGACGCGTGATGTGATTGAGGTTCGTATGGATCTTAATGGGCTACCAGTAACCGTTTTGGACACGGCTGGGCTTCGCGATGGCAAAGACGCTGTAGAAGTAATTGGGATTAGCCGGGCCCTTGATCGGGCAAGCAAGGCCGATCTTCGGATATTCTTAGTTTCTGATGGTGAAGAATTGCCACTGAAACAGGAAGCCGATGATATTCGTGTGACGCCCAAATCTGACATATCAGGCAACGGCGTGTCGGGTAAAACAGGGCAGGGGGTTTCTGAACTTCTGGCAAAAATCCAACAAGTTCTGGAAAACCGTTCATCTCAAGCAGGCCTTGCGACCCATGAACGTCATCGTGTCGCTATGCAAACGACGCTTGTGGCTCTGGATGTTGTGCTTCCTTTGGTTGACCAAGGGCCAGGGCAATATGATATAGCTGCGGAAGAACTTCGGTCTGCTATAAGGTCGCTCGAGGCGCTGGTTGGTCGTATTGATGTTGAAAACTTACTAGATGAAATTTTTTCCAGCTTTTGTCTGGGCAAGTAGATGGAGTGTTTCACGTGAAACATTTTGATGTTCTCGTTATTGGTGGTGGTCACGCCGGAACCGAAGCTGCACATGCTGCCGCGCGGATTGGTGCACGGACGGCGTTGGTTACAATGTCGCGTGATGGTATTGGGGTAATGTCCTGTAATCCTGCGATCGGCGGTCTGGGTAAAGGCCATCTTGTCCGCGAGATCGACGCATTGGACGGGGTCATGGGCCGTGTTGCTGACCTTGCTGGTATACAATTCCGATTGTTGAATAGGAAAAAAGGTCCAGCGGTTCAGGGTCCGCGCACCCAAGCTGACCGCAAAATCTATCAAGAATCCATGTTGGTTGAGACGGAAAAGCGAGAAAACCTCGAAATAGTTGTCGGCGAAGTTGTCGACTTCCTTATGAAGGGTACCGACGTATCTGGTGTGCTATTGGCTGATGGAACGGAAATTGGTGCCAAGCGCGTGATTCTTACGACTGGAACGTTTTTACGTGGCATCATCCATATTGGCGATGTTTCGTATTCTGGTGGACGAATGGGGGATAAGGCATCTGTCAAACTTGCTGAACGCATAGATTCCTTCGAATTACCTTTGGGACGCCTAAAGACAGGGACACCACCACGCTTAGATGGACGTACTATCAAGTGGGATCTGTTGGAATCTCAGGCAGGCGACGAAGATCCAGCCTTGTTTTCATTTATGTCGAAAGGCGTATCCGCGCGACAAATCTCATGCGGGATGACGTATACGAATGAACGGACCCACGACATTATCCGTGAGAATCTTGAGAAATCAGCAATGTATGGTGGGCATATCGATGGCATCGGCCCCAGATATTGTCCGTCAATAGAAGATAAAATTGTACGGTTTGGGGAAAAGGATTCACACCTTGTGTTTCTTGAGCCAGAAAGCCTGAGCGATAACGTCGTTTACCCTAACGGAATTTCAACCTCTCTGCCTGAAACGGTACAAGAGGCGTATGTAAGATCGATCTTCGGACTTGAGGATGTGAAAATCCTTCAACCAGGTTATGCAATTGAGTACGATTTTATTGATCCTAGGGTCCTGGATGAAACGCTCGCTCTTCCGACGGTTGGCGGGCTATATCTAGCGGGTCAGATAAATGGAACCACAGGTTATGAGGAAGCAGCGGCGCAGGGGCTAGTTGCTGGTTTCAATGCAGCTTTGTCTGCATTAGGTCGTGATCCGGCCCATTTCAGTCGTAGCGAAAGCTATATTGGTGTGATGATCGATGATTTAACAACACGTGGTGTAACCGAACCCTATAGAATGTTCACATCGCGTGCGGAATTTAGGTTGTCTTTGCGTGCAGATAACGCCGATCAACGTCTAACCCCAATGGCGAAAGCCTTAGGCGCAGTGTCACAGCAACGAATTTCGATGTTTGATGAAAAAATGGACCGATTGGCAAAAGGCTATGCATTGATTGAGCGCGAAACGTTCACACCAAAGCAAGCTCAAACGGCTGGTATAGAGCTAAGCCAGGATGGTACGCGTCGGACAGCCTATCAAATCTTGGCGTTTCCAAAGGTGGAGTTTAGAGATCTTTTCCCACTTATGCCTGACTTAGGCTCTTTAGATATGGAAACCCAGAGGCAGTTATCGCGTGAGGCAACTTATGCAAATTACATATCTCGACAGCAAAGGGATATTGATCGGATCGCAAAGGATGAGGCGCACAAAATCCCAGCGTCGTTCGAATACCAGCCGTTGGATGGCCTTTCAAACGAGTTGAAGGCTAAGTTGCAGGTAGTTAGGCCATCAACATTGGCACAAGCAGGACGTGTCGATGGAATGACACCCGCGGCTTTGGCGTTATTGTTATCGAAAATCAAACAATTTGAAAAAAAGTCAGCATGAATATTCCAGGTTGGTTAAAGACCGATGTTTCACGTGAAACATTTGAGCGGTTAGAGTGTTATGTCGCGCTGATTGAGAAGTGGAACCCAAGGATTAATTTGGTGTCAAAAGCAAGCCTTGGAGACCTGTGGGATCGGCATATCTGGGACTCTGCTCAGATCGTCGATCTGAAAATAGAGGGTGACTTGTGGGCTGATTTTGGCAGTGGTGGGGGCATGCCTGCTCTTATTCTAGCAATCTTCGCCAAAGAACTGAATCCAGAGATGAAATTCCACATGGTTGAAAGCGATCAGAGGAAATGTGCTTTTTTGCGAACAGTTATTCGAGAAGTAGGTCTTAACGGATTAGTTTCAGCGAAAAGGGTCGAGGAAATTGAACCGCTAAATGCGAATGTTATATCCGCACGTGCCCTAACAAACCTTAACGGATTGTTGGGGTTTGTTGATCGACATTCCGCAGCTGGGTGCGTTGCTGTCTTTCCAAAGGGAAAAACATGGGAAAAAGAGATCGACGAGGCCCAGAAATTCTGGTCATTTGAGTATGAAGAAATTAGAAGTCAAACCAATCCAAATGCTGCGATTTTGAAAATCAAGGATATTACCCATGTCTGACTTGACGCGCCCTGATGGACCCAAGATTATTGCCGTGGCGAATCAAAAAGGCGGCGTTGGTAAAACAACTACCACGATAAACCTGTCTGCGGCGCTTGCTGAGGCTGGATTTCGGGTTTTGGTTGTCGATTTAGACCCGCAAGGCAATGCCTCAACGGGTCTTGGAATAGAATTAGTGGATCGGGAATACACGACTTACGAACTATTGCTTGAAGATATCGACCTAAAGGATGTCATTCAGTCATCTTCCGTTGATGACCTGTCTATTATACCGGCAACGGTTGATTTAAGTTCAGCTGATCTTGAACTGATTTCGAATGAAAAGCGTAGCTTCTTGCTTCATGACGCTTTGCGCCAAACTCAAATGGATGAGTATGAGTTCGATTTCATTTTGATCGATTGCCCACCGTCTTTGAACTTGCTTACTGTGAATGCGATGATTGCATCGCACTCAATTCTTGTACCGCTTCAAAGCGAATTTTTCGCGCTTGAAGGTTTGTCACAGCTTATGTTGACGATCCGCGAAGTGCGCCAAGCAGGCAATAAAGATTTACGCATCGAAGGTGTTGTGCTGACGATGTATGATAAGCGAAACAACCTGTCACAGCAGGTCGAACAGGATGCGCGTGATAACTTGGGTGACCTGGTTTTCGACACTGTAATCCCACGAAATGTACGTTTAAGTGAAGCGCCATCGTTCGCGATGCCTGTGCTAACATATGATTCAACGTCTAAAGGTGCTGTCGCGTACCGTGCCTTGGCGCAGGAATTGATCAAAAAGAATAATCTATAATCAAAGTGAGGGTTCAACATGGCTTCAGGAAATGACAAAAAGCGTGGTCTGGGTCGTGGCCTTTCCGCATTGATGGCGGACGTCACAGAGGCGGAAGCGCAGCCTGGAGCGTCAGGTGGCAGTTCCGAACGGCGCGTGCCGATAGAACAGGTTGAAGCCAATCCGGAACAGCCGCGCAAACGGTTTGAACAAGGGGATTTGGATGATCTGGCTGCCTCGATCAAAGAGAAAGGCGTCATCCAGCCTCTGATCGTTCGCGTTTTGGACAATGGGCGCTTCCAGATCGTAGCTGGTGAACGCCGTTGGCGTGCGGCGCAAATGGCGAAGTTACACGAACTGCCCGTTGTGATCCGTCAATTTTCAGACGCTGAAGTGTTGGAAGTTGCGATCATCGAAAACATCCAACGTGCTGATTTGAACCCAATGGAAGAAGCATTGGGGTATCGCCAGTTGATGGATCGCTTTGGTCACACACAGGAAAAGATGGCTGAAGCACTTGGCAAAAGTCGCAGTCACATTGCGAACTTGTTACGATTGTTAAACCTGCCGGAGGACGTGATCGAATTGGTACGCGAAGGCGTGTTGTCATCAGGTCATGCGCGGGCTTTGGTTACATCCGACAATGCGTCGGCTTTGGCAAAGCTTGTGATTAAGGGGGGGTTAAGCGTTCGCGCGACTGAAGCGTTGGTAAAGTCGTCCGCCGCTGACGCTACTCCTGCGCGTGAACGGGTTTCTAATTCGTCGACTGCCAAAGATGCGGACACCAAAGCGTTAGAGGGTGATTTGTCGGCAGGATTGGGAATGAAGGTTTCATTGAATCACAAACATGGATCAGAGAACGGTCAAATGACGATTCAATACGGCTCTCTCGAGGAGCTCGATGATCTTTGTCGTAAGCTGGGCGGGGCTTAATCTTCTAAGAGACGTCTTAAAACACCATTTAGAACCATAAACCCTTGATCTGAAACAATAATACGCTGTTCAGTGGAAAGTAACAAGCCAAGGTTTTCTAGCTCCAAAATGGCATTTGGGTCGATTTTCCGTCCTGATAGTTGAAAATACCGATTTGGGTCTACGCCTTCTTTCAGGCGTAGACCCATCAACAATAGCTCGCTCGCTTGGTCTTCCATCGCCAAGTGTTCGCGCGGTTTTTCGGTTTGAGCTGACAAAGCGCCATCAAGCCAACGTTTGGGACTACTGAAACACTCCGTCGCTGTGCGCCTGCCGTCTATGGTTAATCGACCATGTGCGCCTGGACCGATTCCAACGTAATCGCCATACCGCCAGTAGATCAGATTGTGACGCGATTGCGCGCCGTCCCGCGCGTGGTTGGACACTTCGTAAGATGGCATACCAGCGGCACCGCATAAATCTTGGGTCAATTCGTACATATCTGCGCCAAGGTCATCATCGGGCAGGCCTCCTAGTTTCCCAGCGTTGTAGCGATCCCCAAATGCGGTCCCTTGTTCGACGGTCAATTGGTACAATGAAAGATGGTCTATCGCAAAGTTTAGGGCCTGATTTAGCTCTCCCTTCCATTCCGCAAGTGTCTGGTTTTGACGTCCATAAATTAGATCAAAACTGACGCGGTCAAATGTTGTCCGTGCGATATCAAATGCAGTCCGCGCTTCGGCTACGGAATGCATTCGCCCCAACTGGCGCAGGTCGTCGTCATTTAATGCTTGGACACCCATTGATATACGATTGATGCCTGCTTGTCGGAATGCAGCGAACCGACCCGTCTCAACAGAGGTAGGATTTGCCTCAAGCGTCGTTTCAAGTTCGTTGGCTGTTGGCCAAAGCCGATAGATTTCAGCCATGATGTCGGCCACCACATCGGGATCCATCAAGCTGGGAGTGCCACCACCAAAGAAGACGCTGTGCAAAACACGGCCTTTGGTTTCAGAAGCGGCGCGTCTGAGTTCGGCAAGATATCCGTCCCGCCATGCGGAGTGGTCAATGCTACGCGAGACGTGACTGTTGAAGTCACAGTAGGGGCATTTGGCGGCACAAAATGGCCAGTGGATATAAAGGCCGAAGCCGCCATTTTCCCAATCTTCAGCCAAAACAGCCAGCTATCAGTTTGATAAACGCATTAGCGCGGTGGCTGATAAGGTTCTTTGCGTCATGTTCCATTTCAGCAAAGGTAATGTCGTGGCCGACGGGCATAAACATTGGATCGTAACCGTGACCTTGTTTGCCGCGCATAGGCCAGACAAGGGTGCCTTCAACGGTGCCCTCGAAAACTTCATCGTGCCCGTCGGGCCAAGCCATCACAAGCGTTGAGCAAAACCGCGCTGTACGTGGGTGCTGGACGTTGCGTTCTTCGAGCAAGTTGTGCGTTTTTGTCATGGCCATGATGAAATCCCGACCATTCGGGGTTTCGGCCCAATCTGCGGTGTAGACACCGGGTGCACCGTCCAACCCATCAACCTGAATACCAGAGTCATCGGAAAGCGCAGGGAGCCCCGTCGCCTCAACGGCGGCGTGGGCTTTGATCCGTGCGTTCCCTACAAAAGTGTTTTCTGTCTCTTCTGGTTCGGCCAAGTTCATTTCGGCTGCACCAACGATGTTCACCCCAAGGGGCTGGAAAAGCTGTTCCATTTCTTCCAGCTTGCCTGCGTTATGTGTTGCCACCAGCAGGCGATCTAGGGTGAACTTGCGGGTCATGCTGTTGCTGCTTTTGCTGCTGTGACCAATTCGCCAACGCCTTTTTCAGCAAGATCCATTAACTCGTTCAATTGATCACGAGAAAATAGGGAGCCTTCGGCGCTCATTTGTACTTCGATCAGCTTCTTGGAGCCGGTCATGATGAAGTTGCCATCAACGCCTGCCTCAGAATCTTCGGGGTAATCCAAATCAAGAACGGGTTGACCCGCGTAGATGCCACAGCTGACTGCCGCAACTGGATCAACCAAAGGATCGCTGACAACATCGCCAGCTTTCATCAGCTTATTCACTGCCAAACGCAATGCGATCCAACCGCCTGTGATCGATGCGCACCGTGTGCCACCGTCGGCTTGAAGTACATCGCAATCGATGGTGATCTGTCGTTCGCCCAACGCGCTGCGATCAACGCCTGCACGCAAAGAACGCCCTATTAGTCTCTGAATCTCAACGGTACGGCCACCTTGCTTGCCAGCGGCAGCTTCGCGGCGCATCCGTGTGTTTGTTGCGCGTGGCAGCATGCCGTATTCCGCTGTGACCCAGCCAAGGCCAGAGCCTTTGATGAATGATGGAACACGCGGTTCAATCGATGCGGTGCACAAAACATGCGTGTCGCCCATCTTAATTAGGGCGGACCCTTCGGCGTGTTTGGTAAAACCAGTTTCAATCGAAACTTCGCGCATTTGGTCGAGGGCACGTCCTGAAGGTCGCATGAT
>TARA_B110000908_G_scaffold172773_1_pt1 | contig 34794 bp, 21 predicted proteins | sample TARA_B110000908 | Tara Oceans TARA_B110000908 (sample SAMEA4398067) | marine metagenome | biome: Polar Biome; feature: [DCM] deep chlorophyll maximum layer (ENVO:01000326); material: water (ENVO:00002006), including particulate matter (ENVO:01000060) such as... | depth 36 m
GGTACACCCGAAGGGATTCGAACCCCTGGCCTCCTGATTCGTAGTCAGGCGCTCTATCCAGCTGAGCTACGGGTGCACTGTTTGTCGCCAAATGGCGTGCGCGGAAAAAGCCACAAAGCGACGCTTTCGTCAAGTCAACGCGTGAAAAAAGACGACTTTTTTACGATTTCACCCTGTTGTTGCCTTTCTCAACGCTTTGTCGGATTGGATACGGGGCTCTGATCGGGGTAGTAAAACTGTTTTCCCTCGTAATTGCGAAGGGTAATGGCTCCATCTTCGTGTTTGACCACGTAATCTGGGTTAATGGGGATTTTACCACCACCTCCGGGGCCATCGATGACGTATTGGGGAATTGCGTAGCCGCTGGTGTGGCCTCGTAGTCCCTCGATAATACTGATACCTTTGTCGATGCTTGTCCTTAAGTGGGCAGAGCCTTCGATCAGGTCACACTGATAGAGGTAATAAGGGCGAACTCGGCACATCAGTAGTTTATGAAGGAGTTCCTTCTGAACTTCGACGCTGTCGTTGACGCCATTGAGCAGGACCGATTGGTTACCCATTGGAATACCCGCGTCGGCGAGTCGCCCAAGCGCGTCTTTCACTTCGCTGGTCAACTCTCGTGGGTGGTTGGCATGGATGGATATAAAGAGGGGGTGATACTTTTTCAGCATCTCACAGAGCTCGGGAGTAATTCTCTGAGGAAGGAAAATAGGGATGCGGGTGCCGATACGCACATACTGGATGTGTGGGATGGCGTGGAGTCTCTTCAGGAGCTTTTCGAGTCGGGCATCCGAGAAGAGCAGGGGGTCACCACCGGAAAGCAGCACATCACGGATAGCGGGTGTGTTTTCTAGATATTCAAAGGCTGCTTCCCATTGAGTTTCGAGTTTTTGATCGGAGACACCGGAAACCACACGACTGCGGGTGCAGTAGCGGCAGTAGGCGGCACAGCGGTCGGTGACAAGAAATAGAACACGGTCAGGATAACGGTGAACAAGCCCCGGGACTGGCATATGGCTGTCTTCGCCGCAAGGATCGCTCATTTCCGACGGATCAGTGAGGGTTTCCTCGATACGAGGGATCATTTGTCGGCGGATCGGACAGCCAGGGTCGTCTTTATCAATGAGATTGAAAAAGTGTGGAGTGATCGCCATGGCTAGCTTGTTTCCAGAGAGAAGGACTCCTGCACGTTCTTCTTCGGAAAGGTTCAGATACTTTTCTAGGGCTGCGAGCGAAGTGATCCGGTTCTTGAGCTGCCATGTGTGACTATTCCAGTTCTCGCTCGAGTTCTCTCTGGTAGGGTCTTCGTTAGACCAGTAACCAGGAGCGTGGGATTGAAAGGTGATGGGGGGGATGTCGGACATCTTTGCAGAGTTTACGGGTAAATTGCTTTTTGTCAAAAATTGTCACCTACATTATTATGCGTATTGCATCATTATAGAATGGATTATGTCATTTTTGGAGGAATTTCCTCATTTGGAGTTTGGAATTTGGAGTTTGGAACTTAGAATGTCGTCGATGTTTCCCGAAGCGCTACGCGATATTTCCCGACCAAGCTGTCTTGGTATCATCGGAGAATTAAAACGCTCGGGTGGTTTGGCTATTCCTGAACTAGCAAAGCTGTTGGATATGAGCTACATGGGCGTGAAACAGCACTGTGTCAGGCTTGAGGAGCAAGGTTACCTCAAAGTCTGGCGAGTTCCGCGGGTGAAAGTAGGGCGACCCCAGAAGCTCTACAAACTGACCCATAAATGCGACTCTCTCTTTCCGTGTGGTGGTGCTGAGCTAGTCCTGCAGCTTCTTGAGGGGGTGAAGGTGACCTTTGGGGAAACCGCTCCGGAGAAGCTACTGTATCATTATTTTGAAAAAGAGCGCGACGAGTGGATAAAGTCAGTGCGTCCGGGTAAGTCTTTGGTTGAGAAAGCGACCCGATTTGCTGATGCCCGTATGAAATCTGGGCACTTCTGCCATTGCCACTACTCCGCGAACTCAGGTTTTATCATCGAGGAATACCACCATCCACTGCACCGAGTTTTTAAGCTATATCCAGGGCTTCTGGTCATGGAAATAAGAATGATCGAACAGGTTTTAGGGACTCGGGTTGTTCGCTCGGAGAGCAAGGGGAGCCAGGGCGTGAAGTGCACGGTTTATCAAATCAGCACTTTGGGTTAGGGTACGATGATTGATGATTGAATTTACATGTGGTTTTACGTGTGTTGTTACGTGTGGTTTTGCATCTTATCGAGAGATACCATATTTTACAGCTTGGTTAAGTGTCGTGTTTTTTACGGCTTAAACTGAGGGGGCGAAATATTCACCTTCGTTAAGAGTCACTGGTGGTGATTGTTTGAGTAGGTGTGATCAATGCTGCGTAACTTCCTAAGCTATAGGCTATGCAGTTTTTTTAACTGTTAGTGGGTAAGGGAAAACAAAGGGTGGTCAATAATTGAGATGCTTAAACATGCCGTCAGTGACGATTACTAGGGGGTTTTAACTAAGTCGAAAAAGCTGTCGCATGTGACGTTTCTGATTAGATTAACGACGAAATCTTTCCAGCGCAGTCAGCGCGGTTACAAGCCTCTCTGACCCGCCGATTCGCAGCCACCCTGCCGATCCGGCAACGCTATTTTGGTTTTCATTTTACTTAGTTGTTTGAATACACCTCGTTGCTACGTACATGGCGACGGGGTGTTTTCTTTTACGCTTTAATCAGGGGTCTGACGATGCCACATGACAAAGTCATGATACACCTTACGTGTGATTACAGCCTGCCACTTCATACTGTAGTTTTACATACTAAAAGTAAGACTGTGAAGTATGGTTTTTCGATCATGGATGGATGCTGGAATTATTCCTCTCCAAGCGGGGATTCCCTCTTTACCTACTCAATATCACGGCTAAAGTAAGCAGGTCAGACCACTATTTCAGCCGTGACAGGGTGTATGCCCCGTGTCGGTTATTGCACCCGACGATGCCTGCGCTAACAACCACCAACAACGGCCGGAAAGAAGCCCGACTCGACACCCTGCAGAGCATTGAGCTTGCCGAGGGGGTGGAGATCCATCTGCGTATGGCAGGGCCTTATGTCCGGGTGTTAGCTTATCTGTTGGATTTGTTAATCCGCTGGGGGATCTTGATTGCTGGTGGGCTTGTGCTCGGTTTGATCGGCATGCTCGTGGGTGATCAGGTTTCGGATGGTTTGCAGGGGTTGATGGGCTTTTTTGTGATGTTCTTCTACTATATTGTCTTTGAAGCTGGGAAGCGAGGAGCTTCCCCAGGAAAGAGGGCGATGGGTTTGCGGGTGGTGGATACCTCAGGTGCTCCTATTACCTATGGCCAGGCGTTTTTGAGAAACATGCTTCGATTAGCTGATGGGATGCCAATCATAGGTTATGGATTCGGTCTTCTATGCACCTTGATGACACAACGGTTTCAACGATTGGGCGATTTGTTAGCCAATACAGTGGTTGTTTATGATCGTCTACCGAGCATGCACATGGTGACCTTGCCTCCAGTATTGAATTCGGTGGCTCCCGGAGTACCATTATCACGGGAGGAGCAGGCAGCCTTGGCTGGTTTTAAAGAGCGAGGAGGGATGTGGTCGGAGGCACGTCGGATAGAGTTGGCAGATCATGCCAAAGAATTAACTGGTGCCTCGGGGCAGGCAGGAATGACGCGTCTGCTGGGCATGGCGCATTGGTTAGGAGAAAAACACTAAACCCTAAGAGGGCGTCACGATGCAGGGAAAGGAATTTGAAGAAAAGAACGCGCAGCGTTGGGCTGAGTATGAGCAAACCGTCAATGCTCTTGAGAAAAACACCGAAGGTCTGGATGTTTCACGAGTGCCGAACATGTTTCGTGAGATTTGCACGGATCTGGCACTAGCCAGACACCGGATGTATGGCATGCCGATGAATGAGCGGCTTAACGTGCTGGTAATCCGTGGGCACAAAATCATCCATCGTAGGGCGGGGGGGACGTGGGCAAAGCTGTTTAGATTAATTGCCGTGGATTTTCCAGTGGCTGTCAGGGCTGAGTGGCGCTTGTTAATTGTGGCCACGTTGAGCTTTATTTTACCTTTGATCGGGGTCGCGATGGCCGGGTTTTACTGGTCGGATTTCTCTTGGGTAGAAGCTGTGTTAGGCGCGGGTATGATGACTCAATTGGATCTCATGTACGGCAGTAGTAGGGAGCAGATATCAAACATGCGAGAGGAGTATGGTTCAAATTTCAGGATGTTTTGTCACTATATTGCCCATAACATTGGGATTGATTTTCGTATTTTTGCAGGAGGAATCCTAGCATGTCTGGGGACTTTGTTTTTCCTGATTTACAATGGTGTTTTTTTTGGTGCGGTGATTGCCTATATTCATGTCGCCTGCGACAAGGAGGCGTTTTACACCTTTGTGGCCGGGCACTCGTCATTCGAGCTGATCGCCATGGTGATCGCAGGTATGGCGGGATTACGCATTGGTCTTGGAATCCTCCATGTAGGAAGGAAAACGATGAGCCGATCACTTTTGGATGCCGGTAGAAAAGCGCTGCCGTTGATTTATGGCGCAGCTCTGATGACGTTCGTGGCCGCTGCAATTGAAGGTTTCTGGTCGGCAAGAGATCTGCCTCCGATGGTGAAATACACGACGGGAATCACACTATGGGTGGTCGTCATTCTTTATCTCGTATTTTCGGGTAGAAGGGCGGGTCGGGTTATGAATCAACAGCAGGAAAGGGGTAAAGATGCGGCTTGAAGACGTGACGGCTGAAATTCGACCGCGTGTTCCGTGGGAGTCGATCGACCTTGGCTGCGCACTAGCACGTAAGCATATCGGCGTGTTATGGAAAAGCTGGGCAATGACGGTAGTACCACTCTGGATCTTGTTGGCTGTGCTACTAAGAAACCATCCCGTGTGGTTTATGCTGATCACTTGGTGGCTGAAGCCGATTTATGATCGTGTGCCTCTGCTCGTGGTGAGTCGGGCTCTTTTTGGGGCAGTACCGAGTATGAAGGAGGTGCTAAAATCCTGGCCTAAACTTATGGTGCACCGACTTTGGTTCGCTCTGGTAGTAGGAAGGTTTTCTCCCGCCCGTGGATTGAGTATGCCGGTGTCTGAACTCGAAGGGCTTCGTGGCGCCTCATATAGGCAGCGAGTAAATTTGCTTGAACGCAATGGTGGTGAGGGGGCTACGATGGCGACGCTGGCTGGTCTGCTCCTAGAATGTGTTGCCGCCTTTGGCATGGTCATGTTGGTTGTTCTCATGGTCCCCAGCAGCGTGAGTATGCAGTGGGGGCAAGGTATAATTAATTTTTTCGATTACAGCGAATTTGATGAGGTTTCCGATAGTTTGTTATGGACCGCTGCTGTTGTAAGGCTGTTCTCGTTTACTTTAATGGAGCCATTTTACGTGTCGGCTGGATTTGCGCTTTATATAAATAGCCGAACTCTCACTGAAGGTTGGGATATCGAACTCGCATTTAAACGATTGGGCGCTCGGCTCGAGAATATGCGTAAAGGTGGCGGGGTGATGCTTCTTGCGCTTATGGGTGTATTAGGGGCTTTGTGGATGACGAGTCCGACTGTGATGGCAGAGGATTCATCCAAACAGGAAATTAGAGAGGTTCTGGACGATGAGGATTTTACAGTTCATTACCGTATTGAGGAAGTTCCCGTGGACGATACCGGTGCATCATCCGGGAGCGGGAGTGGTGGAGGCTATGGGATGCCTGCACTTTTTGGCAATGTTCTGTTTTTTGTCATTTTGGCTGCTGTCGTAGCAGGCTTGGCGTATCTCATCTATGCGAACCGACATATTTTCATGTCAGACAGCTTAGCACCCATAGAAGATCGGGGGGCAAGGACACGCGAAGTGATGGGGATGAGTGTCACCCCTGAATCCTTACCTGACGATGTAGTAGCGGCTGCCCGTAAGGCATGGCATGCTGGTGAACATCAACTGGCATTAAGCTATCTCTACCGAGGGTCTATCACATGGCTAGTGCATCGAGCTGATGTGCCAATCGCTGAGAGTGATACTGAAGCCGATTGCCTTCGCCGCGTGGATGCCATGCAGGATACACGTGTAGCACCTTATTTTTCTTTTCTAACCAGCTCTTGGGTGGGCATGGCCTATGGAAAGCAAAAACCGGATGATGATGTGATGGATCAGCTATGCGATACATGGCCGTTTAGTGAATCAGGAAGGAGTGCTCGGTGAAGACCGTTCCTATACTATATAGGCTTCTCGGTGGATTGACGCTTTGTTTGTTATTTGTTTCTTGTGATGAAACCGAACAGAAACGTCGTACCGTGGGATACAAAGGCGAGGCTAGATCCAACGGCTTCCTTGCGACCCAAAGAATGCTAGCGAATCAAGGGAGAGATGTTATTTCTCAAAATAGTGTTGGAGACCTCGACTATTTTACCTCGACGATATTTTTGTCGCCATCCTCTTTAAATACCGTGGGGCGCACCAAGCGTATTATCGATTGGGTTGATAACGGTGGGCATCTGATCGTGATGTTATCGTCAGGTGAGAAACGAGGGAACGACTTTCGGATGGAAGAGGAATACTCAACCTATTTTCTTGAAGGTGGAACTCCAGGTCTGGAATACCTGTTGGAGCAATTGGATGTTGTGCCGGTCGATTGGAATCATGAGTCTGACGTAACGGCCCCTACAAGTCTGGAGCGAGATGATTGGGAGGCCATGAAGGAAGATGAACGGGTTTTATTAGGTTCTGAGAAAATCGAGTATTCCTTAGGAGGTAAGAAAATGGCGATTCATCATCGAGCCGACAAGGGGCTCAAGTATGACTTGCAATTCGGTAGTGATTACGGAACGGCTAAGGCCGCAGATAAAGACAAACATCGATACCTGAGTCTCTACTACGGAAATGGTCGTGTCAGCTTACTGACGGATGCGAGTCCATTGAGAAACCGCTACATTGGCTATGGTGATCACGCTCGATTTGTTTCTGAACTCGTCGATCTCTCACGTGACGGTAAAATTATATTTACTGATGGAGGTGGCGATAACTTCTTCAGTATGGTCTGGCGGTTTTTTTGGATGGCTGTGCTAGGTCTGGCCGTTACGGTTATTTTCTGGCTCTGGAAAAACTTACCAAGCTTCGGCCCATCGCAAGATTTACCCGATAGTCAGGTGCGCGAGTATTTAGGACAGGTGCGAGGAATCGGCCGATTCCTCTGGCGTCATAAACGCGACGATACCATGCTGGCGTCTTTGCGTAGAACCGTAAACCGTAGGCTTTCGCTAGGAGAGGAAGGAACGCATGAAGGCGTGTTCGAGCAGCTTGCTGAGCGGACGGGTCTGCCGGTTGAATCTGTCATTGAAGCTATGACCCGAAGTCAAGTGCGTGAACCAGGAGTGATGGTTCGCGTGGTCAAAAATCTCCAACACATTCTCAAAAAAATCCACTAACCCAAATACCATTATGAACGAATATCAAGAACCAACAGATCCCGCTGCCGTGCCAGAACAAGGGGAACAAGGGGGGCAGGGCGGACAAGCCGCTGCTCTTTGTCAGCAAATATATGGCGAACTACGCAAAGTCTTTTTTGGTCAAGACCAGGTGGTTAGTCAGGTGCTTGCAGCTCTACTTGCCGGTGGTCATGTCCTATTAGAAGGTAAACCCGGTTTGGGGAAAACCCACTTGGTGCTTGCCCTGGCAAATACCTTTGGCGGGCAGTTTGGCCGGATTCAGTTCACTCCAGACCTCATGCCGTCAGATGTTACGGGCTTCACTTTGTTTGACATGAAGAGCCAGACATTCCAGATGCGTCGCGGACCCGTGTTTACTAATCTATTACTGGCTGATGAGATTAACCGGGCGCCTGCAAAAACTCAAGCAGCTTTGTTAGAAGTGATGCAGGAGCAGCAGGTGACGATCGATGGCGAAAGCATTAAACTCGATGCTCCATTCATGACCCTGGCAACACAGAATCCGATCGAACAAGAGGGCACCTATCCACTACCCGAAGCCCAGCTCGATCGATTCTTGATGAAGGTAGTGATCGATTACCCGGATCAAGCTAGCGAGGAACAAGTAGTGGGGCAGGTGACGTCAAAGGCCTCCGCAAAAGGGCTTGATGCCCGTGCCGTTTCTCAAGTTTGTGCACAGGAAGAAATTCTCCAAGCACAGCAGGAATGTGCCGGTATCCGTGCTGTTCCAGAAGTTGTTCGATACGCAGTCAATATCTGCCGCGCTACCCGCGAAGCTCAGGGGATTAGTCTGGGTGCAGGAACACGTGGTGCCATTAGTTTGATTCAAGTAGGTAAGGCCTACGCGCTGATGAGTGGTCGCGATTTTGTGACTCCAGACGATGTTAAATCTGCGGCTCTTCCCGTGCTTCGTCACCGAGTCCAACTCGCACCCGAGCTTGCGATCAGTGGTCAGAATATCGATGACGCCGTAGCCAACATCGTCAACGCCGTCGAAGCTCCTCGCATTTAACACTGATTACTGCGCCCTGATCACGGATCACTTTAAAAAATGCAACCAACCTCTCATATTATTCTGATCACCGGATGCTGGGCATTGCTCGGTTTTGGTGCCAGTTTGATTCCCTCCATGGAAGCCTACTGGCTCTGGGGTGGTGCGGTTGCGTTGGTCTTTATCGTTATCGATTTCATAGCGGGCCTATTATTGAAAACACCTGAGGTCGAACGCAGCCTGCCTGGTCGTTTTGCCATTGGAGTAGAACAGCTAGTTCCCATCACGTTGCGCAATAGGGCGACCATGCCAATGCGCGTGCTGTGTTACGATGGTATACCCGGCGATGCCGAGAGCAAAGAAATGCCGTGGCAGGGACGTATTAGCGCAAAAGGCTATACCAAGGTCAATTATCCAGTCACGATTTCTGAACGAGGACTGAAGGAGTTTACTCCCGCGCATCTGCGTCTATTTTCTCCTCTAGGATTATGGTCGAGAAAATGCCGTGGCGGTGAAACCCAGACAGCACGCGTTTATCCAAACTACGAGCCCGTGCTACGCTACGCTCTGTTAGCGATGGATAATCGTGCGAGCCAGATGGGGATTGTTAAAAAAAATCGTAAAGGCATTAGTCGCGAGTTCCACCAGCTACGTGATTACCAGTTAGGTGATATGCTTTCTCAGGTCGATTGGAAAGCCACCTCGAAACGTCTTTGCCTCGTTAGCCGTGAATACCAGGAACAGCGCGACCAGACCGTGATTCTGGCTGTTGATTGCGGTCGGCGAATGCGTGCGCTCGATGGTGGTGTGCCACAGTTTGATCACTGTCTTAATGCCATGCTGCTACTCGCCTACACGGCACTACGCCAGGGGGATCACGTCGGTATTCTTGGAGTTGGTGGCTCGGATCGATGGCTGGCTCCTGTCAAAGGTGTGCAGTCGATGACAACGATTCTAAATCACCTCTACGATTACGAGACGACGGCATCTCCCAGTGATTTTACCGAGGCGGCACAAACATTAATGACTCGGCAACAGCGCCGTGCCTTGGTCGTGATGCTTACCAATGTCCGGGGCGAGGACGGTCACCAGCTGATCGAGCCTCTGCGGATGATTCGCCGACGCCACGTCACCATCCTGGCCAACCTCAAAGAGGCATCTGTGATGAAACGAATGGAAACACCATCAAGGTCATTGGATGAGGCTCTGGAAGTCGGGGCTACATCGATTTATCTCGAGGAGAGAGAGCGCGTTCTTGGCGAACTTAGAGCGCACGGCGTGTATACGGTGGATACCCTGGCGAAGGAATTACCCGTGGCGATGGCAAATGCTTACCTCGGTGCGCGCGAGATGGTGTGATTTGAATTGATAATGGAGAATTGATAATGGAGAATGCCCTAGCCGATGAATACCTTTTATAATGCTTTCGACACCGAACGACTTTCCGATTGGGAAGCGGGTGATGATTTTCGTACACCTTTCCAAGTTGACCGTGACCGCGTGCTGCATACGCCTGCCTTCCGTAGGATGCAGAGCAAGACACAAGTTTTTTGGAGTGGAGAGTATGATTTTTACCGCACTCGTCTGACTCACTCGCTGGAAGTGGCACAAATTGGGCGGTCGATTTGCCATTGGCTTAAACAAAGCTCAGACCTGCTTAGTGATGATCACTTCATCGACTCTGAGTTGGTTGAGGTAGTTTGTTTGTCACATGATCTCGGTCATCCACCATTCGGGCATGCCGGCGAGCGGAGCCTCAATTACTTGATGAAGGATTACGGTGGATTCGAGGGGAATGCTCAGACGCTGAGACTTCTCACGGAACGGATTTTCTCAGTCAAACGATCTGGGATGGATCCCACTCGAGCATTTCTCGATGGAATTCTGAAATACAAAACGCTCTGGACCGAGTTGCATACAGAGACTGACGCACCAGAGAATCACTTTATCTACGATCAACAGGTTAACTACCTCGACTGGGCGATGGGAGGTATTGATTTTCCCATCGAGATGACACCAGGAAAAGCACGCGATAATTTTAAATCCATCGAGTGCCAGGTGATGGACTGGGCTGATGACACGGCCTATTCACTCAATGATCTAGCCGACAGTGTAAGGGCCGGGTTTTTATCCATTGCCCGCATCGAACGTTGGGCAGAAAAAACGGGTGAGCCGACAGGCGAGGGGACTCCACTCGGCGATCTGATTAAAGCTATTCGCGGTAATCGTGTGGAACCGTTTGCAGGGAAACGCATCGGTAAATACATACAGGCCGCTACCTTACGCGAGGATACTAACTGTATGAGCGCGCTGACGAATCGATATAAATATATCGTCGATGTCGATGAAGAAACCCGCCGTGAGTCCGAAGTTTTCAAGCGCCTCGCCTTTGAGTGTGTTTTCCTGTCACCTGCGCTAAAGCAACTTGAACACAAAGGTAACTATATGCTGGATCGACTCTGGGGTGTATTAAAAACACGCTACATTGATGGTGAGTGTATTTCAGGGCAAGATTTTCAACTCCTCCCAGAAGAGGATGCTGATGAAATTGAAGCCACCGAAGACCGCGACGCCCGCGCTCGTCTCATTTGCGATTTCCTCGCTGGTATGACCGACGGCTACGCAGCCCGACTTTACAAACGCCTCTTTATTCCCGATTTCGGTTCAATTGGTGACTTAGTCAGTTAATCAATAATTCCGATGAAATATCTCCTTATGATTCTAACGATAGGTCTCGCATCTTGTGCTAATGGCGTGAAAGACTGGGGCTCGCCGGATCCTAACGATTCGTCTATGATGGCGGGGGATATCATGGAACCTCGCCACTACACTTCAGGCTCCATTGGTTTCGAACGTAAGACGATGACCGACCGTGAAATGCGCGACTTGACGCGAGATAAAGACAATGGCGTCAAGTTCAGTGGCGAACTAAGTCTCGAGTTTGGAGCGAAGCTTTAAGGGGGGGCGTGAAAATTGTAGCGCGACATTAGATCTCAGAGTTCATCTTGCCCTCACGCTGGATATTACGGAATGTATTTCTTCTGATTTGCCAGTTGTTGCCCCCGTGCACATCCAGTCCACCAGTGTAGTAATAGCTACCCATGTCATGCATAATCGAGTTATCTTTAAACTCGATGAGTGAGTCTTCCAGAATACAATCATCGGTCCAGTAGAGTGGCTTTCCTCCGTTAGAGTTAACCTTGATCAGTTGTTGGCCACAGTCGTAGATATGGATGTTACGCATGACGACGTTCCTGATATTGCCTTCTTTCGCAGGTGAGATGTGAATTCCATGATCTTTGGTATGGCAAATACTGATATCTGAAATCGTTACGTTCGAGGCCTTAATGGCAACAATTTCATTAATACAGTGCTCGCGTTTGAGTTGTCCTGTTCCCTTTTTCCCATCGAGAATGACTAGGTCACGCTTACCTGATTCCGAGCGTATCCAGACACCCTTTTTTCGGAAAACTAAGGGGCTACTTAGTTTGTAAATACCGTCTTTCAGGATAATAGTTGTCCCAGGTTGTGCTGAATCGACCATGCTTGCGAGATCATCCTTTGTTGAAACTTTTAGAATCTTTGCAGGTGGATCAGCTTTGACAGCGGCTGGCAAAAAGATGATCGCAGCTTGGCCGATCACGATCAATTGGAGGTTAAGACGGGGCATGATGCCTCAAATTAGGAAGATCTTAGTCTCCCAGCCAGCTCTATGTCATTTTACAGCCTTCAATATCTCCTTCACCAGCGGGGGGCCGTGGTAAATGAAACCAGTGTAAATCTGTATAAGCTTGGCACCTGCCTTGAGTTTTTCTTGAGCATCTTCGGCCGTCATAATTCCACCAACCCCAATGATGGGGACCTTGTTGCCTAGGTGGCTATAGAAGTCGGCAATAACATCGGTGGATCGAGATGTGAGGGGCTTGCCTGAGAGTCCTCCTGCCTGAGTGGAAAAGTCGCAGCCCTCTACTTCAGTTCGGGAAATGGTTGTATTGGTGGCGACGAGACAATCAAGTCCACTGTCGAGGAAGACCTTGGCAAGATCAGCAATGTGTTGAGCTTCAAGATCGGGCGCGACTTTGAGTGCGATCGGAACTCTCCGACCACTCGAAGTGGTGAGTTTCTCTTGCTCAATCTTTAGAGCCTCGATCAGTTTAGCCGTTTCATCGGCTGCCTGAAGATCGCGTAGACCGGGGGTGTTAGGAGAGGAAAGGTTGACGGTGATGTAGTCGGCCACATCCCATGCTCCACGTAGGCAGGCTAGGTAGTCGTCGGTGGCTTGCTCGTTCGGAGTGACCTTGTTTTTTCCAATGTTGAATCCTACGATACCTCCATTTTTACGGAATGTGGAGGACGATGCTACATTGGTAGCACCTACTTCGATTCCCGAGTTGTTAAAGCCCATGCGATTGATAATCGCTTCTTTATCGATGATTCGGAACAGTCGGGGCTGGGGGTTGCCGGGCTGTGGGCGGGGCGTGATGGTGCCAATTTCCACATGACCGAATCCGAGTCGGCCGAGGGCGTCGATGCAGTTTCCTTCTTTATCGAGGCCCGCGGCGAGGCCGACGCAGTTTGGGAAGGTGAGTCCCATGCACTCTACGGGTTTAGCCTTTGGTGCCTTCGGGGTAACTAGCCCGAGGATACGCAGCTTTTCGAGTCTGCGCAGGTTATCAAGCGAAACGTGGTGAGCGATCTCCGCATCGAGGCGGAAGAGAAGATTACGGGCGAAGCGGTACTGTTTGCGAGTCACAACAAAAAATGGGTCTACGCGCATCTACCTCATGCGGGCGTATAAGTAAAGATTAACGCGTGAGCGGCAGTCCTGATCCACCGATTCCTGATTCCTGAGCCTTGGCTAATAAAGCGTCTTCGTCGGCTTGTCTTTTTCTTCCTCGTCATCTTCTTGCATCAGCTCGAAGTCGCCTTCCTCGCAACAACGGACGAATCCTTCAGCGTAACTTTTGAGTTTGTCCCAGCACAGGCGAATTTCTTCGGCCTCGTCCGGGGTGATGGAATTATCTAGAGCCGCCTGAGAGATTCGTGTCAGCATACTGGAAAATTGGCCGACGATTGCATTGGTGGCAGGGAGGACCTCGTAGCCTTTTTCACAAGTACTGACCGGGTTTCTCACAAAGTAGCCGTTGCACTGCTCGCAGAGCCATTCGATGATAGGCAGATGCTGAGTGTGATCGTGAATTTCAACGATGCGGTCGAGTGGGTTTCTGCTACCTGATCCGCTTTCCGATTGTTCCTGAGCCCACTTGTAAACGAGGGACAGGGAAACACCCAATTCGGAAGCAATGGCCTTGGGGCTGCTGTTGTCAAACGCCGCTTTGAGCACCTCATGAGATTTCATGAGCGTTAACCTAGGAGGTTTATGCATGACTGGCAAGTCTGCGTCAGGCTTATTGCTCGATTATTCCCATGAGCCACGCTAGTGTCAGGACAATGTCTCTGATAATGATAGGCAGAGGATTGCTTCCAAATCTGCGAGCATCGCTCTCAATGGGGCCTGAGATTACCCTCCATCGTCCATGGGGTTTAGCCCGAACTGCGAGATCTAGATCCTCAAAACGCCTCATGTCACGATAGCCGCCAAGTGTTTTAAACAAGCTTCGTTTAATGAAAATAGCCTGATCACCATAGACTAGAAATGTTTTTCTCGCTCGCCAGCCAGCCCAGCGCGATGTCAGAGCCAGTAATCGGCTGCTTGAGTTAAATCGTCTTTCGAAGCATCCCATCGAGATCCCTTCTAGGAATGATTCAATGATATCTTCGTAGGCTTTTTTAGGAAGGGCTGTATCGGCGTGGAGAAAGAGTAAAATATCCCCACGTGCGCATCGTGCTCCAGCATTCATTTGAGCGGCCCGACCCGCTTTTGAAGTCACGATGACGACCGGAAACTCACTGGCTATTTCCAGGGTCTCGTCGCTGCTGCCACCGTCACAAAGGATGACCTCGAGCTTGCCTTGATAGTCGATGGATGACAGGCAAGTGCGCAGATTTCCTGACTCGTTGAGAGTCGGGACAACGATGCTGAGGGTGGGGCGGTCTGCGCGTGTCATTTTTTTAACAATATTCGAATGATTCGATTGCTTGAGCGTCTGATTAAGCGTATGTTGATGCGCGCCTACTAAAGGCGTCGTGTCAGAGAGTCTATCGTTGTTGGTGTAAAGCTAGCTCAAAGCTAACAATGATTCATGCTTTTGACCACATCAACTAGTCTCATCGTCTCAAAACCGTTCCCGTGCCATCTAAACCCGCTGAAGCCTACAAAGTCTTGCTCTTGCTTGCCTCGGCGACGCTGGTGCTTTGTGGGTTGAAATTGGCGCAAGATTTTTTCATTCCAGTCTCGCTGGCATTTTTCATCGCAGCCGTAAGTTTCCCAATCACGAACTGGCTACGTGAGCACAAGGTGCCACGCTTTCTCTCCGTCTTAATCACCGTGCTGGTAGTGTTTGCTTTCCTGTCTGGAATCATGGTGGTTGGATTCCTGCTGATCAATGACCTCGCAGAGGGGGATCAACTCGAACAGTATGGCAGAAAAATGTATGACGTTGCCCTTAATGCTGGTGCAAAGATGGAGGAGTGGCAGTTTGAGGGAGCCCAGGAGGAAATCAAAAAAATCCTGACGGCTGAACAAATCGGAGATTTCTTTAAACAGAACATCACCTCCTTCTTAGGCGGTGTGCTGGATACTTTGAAGAGTTCGTTTATCGTCCTCATTCTGCTGGTATTCATGCTGAGTGAAGCTCGGATGTTTGCCCGTAGGTTCGAGGCAATTGTCGATGCTCAGGGCCCCAACCTTCAGCGGATGCTCAGTGCTACCCGCGACATTCAAAAATACCTCGGTATCAAAACCATGGTCAGCATCGCTACCGGTGGACTGGCAGGACTGCTCTGCTGGGCGGCTGAAGTCGACTTTCCTCTACTCTGGGGAATCTTCGCCTTTGCTCTAAACTACATCCCGGCCATCGGTTCTATCATCGCTGGTATTCCTCCCGTCATTCTTGCGCTTTTAATTCATGATGTGAAACACGCTGTCGCTGTCGCCTGTGGTTATCTGGTCATCAACGGTTTCCTCGGTAATTTCATGGAACCGGCGCTGCTAGGTCGGCGTTTTGGATTGTCTACGGTTGTGATCGTTATCTCAGTTCTTTTCTGGGGCTTCATCTGGGGCCCTGTGGGTATGTTGTTAGCTGTGCCTCTCACCATGTTGGTCAAGGTGGCTCTTGATAACAGCTACGAGCTACGTTGGCTTGGAGTTGCCATCAGTCAGGGGAAAAACCAAAATCCTGAAATTGAGAAACAGATCATCAAGGAGTCAACTAAGGCTCAGAAAAAGAAGGAAAAGGAAGCTGAATTAGCTGAGGCTGAGGAAAATGCACACGTTTCAGACTCGGCCCCTGCTACTGGTGACGGAGCGTAGTTTTTAAAACTGAGGCGATCTTAAGCGTGGTTTACACGCATCTCGTCAAGAACAGTCACCAGATGAGGAGCACATCGATGGGCAAACTCTTCCACATCAACGTCATTACCACATTCGCTTTCGAGGCTGGTCATGCTAACTCCAGCGATACCGCAAGGAGTGATCGAGAGAAACCCTTGTAGGCTCTCTCTCGTAAGATTGATCGCAAAGCCATGCATGGAGATCCATTTGCTAACACCCACACCAATGGAGGCCAATTTCCTGTTCTCCACCCAGACGCCAGTCAGTCCATCGCGTCGACCTGCCACCACGCCATACTCGGCACACGTCATGATCAGAGCCTGCTCCAATGCCCTGATGTAGGCATGAAGATCTTTTCCCAGAGGACGAAGATCGATGATGGGGTATCCTATGAGTTGCCCAGGACCATGATAAGTTCCTTGGCCACCACGACTGATCTCAACCACAGGGTGGGGGAGCAGAGCGGTGTTATTGCCCAGCGAAGTCTGATCGCGGGTTCGTCCAATGGTGTAAACAGGCGCATGTTCAAGCAGAAGTAGTTGATTCTCTGATTCGCCATCGAGGATCCGAGCCACATGTTCCTGCTGGATTTCCAAGCCTCGCTCGTAATCTAGATTCTGGCCGAGCCATTGGTGCCTCAACTGCATGCGCACTGCCTAGAGGCTGCGAGCCTAGGAAACAAGCCTTGAATCGCTTGGTGACACCGTCTGATGACAAAAATAGGAGCTTTTTGTTTAGGTTTGCTTAAACATGAAATGCACCACATGTAGCGTTAAAAATGAACAGTCATACCATATACACGATTTATGTGCTATTTATCTTGGAGAGTTCCAGATCAGTATTATAGTGCAGAGAATTGCTGAGGAAACCTGAATTTGCCCAGCTGAGTTCCCCCAACTGAGTATTGTCATCCTTACAATCACCCACTCGCATCCATCTAATTACTATGTACCTTAAATCACTTGATCTCCACGGATTCAAATCCTTTGCTGATAAAACCAAATTCGAATTCCACCCTAATGGTGTCACCGGAATCGTAGGACCCAATGGATGTGGTAAATCCAACGTAGTAGACGCCATTCGCTGGGTACTGGGCGAAACCTCCGCCAAAGCATTGCGTGGCGGTGAGATGGCTGACGTTATTTTTAATGGCACCGATAAAAGTGGCACCAGTAAGGCACGCGCCGCCCTCAGCATGGCCGAGGTGACAATGACTCTTGCCGATTGTGAGGAGACGCTAAAGATCGATTACAACGAAGTTTCCGTTACCCGCCGAGTTTTCCGTGATGGTAAATCAGAGTATCGTATCAATGGTAGCCTCTGCCGCTTGCGTGACATTCATGAACTGTTCATGGACACAGGTATTGGCCGGACCTCCTACTCGATTATGGAGCAGGGGAAAATCGACATGCTTCTCAGTTCCAGACCCGAGGATCGACGCACCGTATTTGAAGAAGCCGCAGGGATTACCAAATTTAAGAAGGAAAAGCGCGAGGCACTTCGCAAGCTCGAATACACCGAAGCTAACCTCCTTCGCGTTTCCGATGTTCTAGCCGAGCAGGAACGCCGTATGAACTCTCTCAAGCGCCAGGTAGCCAAGGCCCGTCGCTATCAGGAACTAGCGACCGATGTGCGCGTGTTAGACACCCATCTTAGTCACCGAAAGTACACCGAATACACCGCCGAGCTCGGTGAGCTTGAAACTTCGATTCACTCGTTGGAGGTTCGTGAAAATGAGCTTGAAGTCGGCCTTCCCGAAAAAGAACAAGCTGTGGTCGCCGCCCGTGATGCCGCCCAGAGTCTTGAAGCCGAGCTTTCCGAAATTCGCCAGCAGCTCAACCAACATACCAATGCTGCTAGCGCTGCCGAGAGCCGTATCGCGTTTAACAAAGAGCGCCAGTCCGAGCTCGAAGCCCGTGTCACTCAGAACCAAAGCGATATCCTGGAGGCTCAGAAGAAGCTTGAGCAGCAGCAGTTAGACTTCGCAGAGGCTGAGCAAACGCTCACCGATCTAACTGGGAAAATCGAATCTCAGCAGACACAACTCTCCGAACACGAGTCCCGCGCCGCAGCCCAGCGCAGTGAGCGTGAAGAGAAAGAGGGTGTCCTCCGTAGCCTCCGTGGTGAAGCGAATACCACCCAATCGGTCATCGCGGCGAGCCAAGCTAAGATCGAGAGTGCTCTTTCCTTGATGGAAAACAGTCGCGAGCGCGGCAGCAAGCTAACTGATGAAAACGAACGCCTCCAGTCCGAACACGAACAGGCTGTCATGGAGCAGGAGTCGATCTCTTTCGAGCTTGAAAGCCGTCGCAGTAAGCTGGAAGGACTTGAAGAGGATAGGGAAGTCGCCGAGCGCACCTTCCAACACACCCGTGGTGATCTGGATGCAGCCCGTGAGCAATCATCCTCCGCCCACAAAGATCTAGCCCGCACATCATCCCGTCTTGATGTCTTGCGCCAGCTTGTCGAAAGCGGTGAGGGTTTTGAAAAAGGCACACAATCTGTTCTGAAAGGTCTCGATGAACCTGAGTTTTTCAACAATGGCGTTCGCGGAGTTCTTGCTGGCCTCATTGAGGTTGAAAAAGACTACACTATCGCTGTGGAAGCCGCTCTCGGCTCTCATCTGCAAGCTGTTCTGGTTACCGATTCAAACTACGCCCAGGCAATCATTGATCGTCTTACCGAAAAGAAACTCGGAGAAGCCGCAATCATCCCTGAAGACTTTGTTTCCTCCTCCTCAGCAGGCCAGATGATGACCATTCCAGACGGTGCCGAAACTTGGGCCATGGATCGTGTTAAGTCCGATGCTAAAGTCGCAGCTGTCGTTGAAAGTTTACTCTCCAATGTGCTTATCGTTAGCGATCTCAGCACAGCCATGAGCATGCGTAAAGATCTGCCGGATGTAACAATCGTTACCATGCGTGGTGAAGTGTGCAGCCCGGAAGGGATGATTACCGGTGGCGTCAGCACGGGGGATCAAAGCTCTGTGCTCGAAAGACAAAATGAAGTTCGTTCACTGGATATCGAGGTTGCTGAGTTGGAATCCGCCGATGAAGAAGCCCGAGCAAGCCTTGCTCGTCTCGAAAGCGAAGTCGCCGAGCAACGTGAAGCCTCCGAGCTTGCACGTGAACGACTCCAAAAGGCCCGCGTCGAGGAGTCCACACTTCAGGGGCAACTCACACTTGCCAGTCGTGAGGTGGAATCACTCGAAAGCAAAATCTCCAGTGTCGAATGGGAACGCAGCGATATCAAGGAGCGCGAAGACAAAGCCTTTAGTGGTCGTGAAGAGCTGGAAAGTGACCTCGGCACCGCCCGTGGTCGTCTTGAGCAGTTAGAAGCGGATCAAATTAAACTCGCAGGTGAACTTGAAGAAGCTAGCCGACGTGAAAACGAAGCCGTTTCTCAGCTTCAGGAATTCCGCACGAGCCTCGCCGTCGAGCGTCAGGCACTGGAAGCTGCCGAACGCCAACGCTCGCCGATGGCAGCACGCCTTGAGGAACTGCAACAGATAAGCAGTCGTCGTGATGAGGAAATTGCCACCTTCACCGAACGTATGGAGGCAGCGACAACTGAAAACACAGAACTCACTGAAACCATCGAGATGAATAGAGCTGAAGCTCACGATCTTGAAGAACTTCTCGAGTCCACCTCAGCCAGCCGTGGCGAACTTCACCAGGCGATTGAGCTTAGCGAAAAACAACTTTCCGACCTTCGCCACGAGTGTTCCAAGGTCACCGAGCAAAAAGGCCGTGAGGAGATTTCGTCCACTAAGATTGGCCTCCGTTTAGAAAACCTCAACGAAAGCGTCATGGAGCGCCATCAGCTTGAGCTTAAGCACTTCCGCCCCGATGCACACGCGTTGCTAACCTGCCTGCAGGAACGTACAAAGCAGTATGGAAAACAAGAACAGCGCCGTGCTGAGAAAGAAGGTGAGGACTATACTCCCGCCGATCTTGAAGCCATTTCGGTCGAGGCAGCTTCTATCGTCGATGAAGCTCCTATCGAAATCCCCGGCGATACAGGTCCTGATTGGGATATGGTTGAAACGATTGTTGTCGATCTGAAACGCAAAGTCGATTCCATGGGCCCCGTCAACGTGGACGCTATCGAGGAATACGATGAGCTTGAAGAGCACCACAACAATCTCCGAACCCAGCACGATGACTTGGTTAACTCCAAGGTCGAGCTGATCAATGTGATTGAAAAAATCAACGTTGAGACTAAAAAGCGTTTCACAGAAACCTTCACCCAGGTGGCCGAGAACTTCAAAGGCATGTTCAAGGTGCTCTTCGGTGAAAAGGCCATCGCCAACCTCGTGCTTATCGATGAGGATGATCCACTTGAAAGTGGTATCGACATCATCGCCAAACCTCCGGGTAAAAAGCTCCAGTCGATCAGCCTACTCTCCGGTGGTGAGCGATCGATGACGGCCGTGGCACTGCTGTTCTCTATTTTCCAGATCAAGCCTAGCCCGTTCTGCGTGCTGGACGAATTGGACGCACCGCTGGACGAGGCGAACATTAACCGTTTCCTCAAGGTGCTGGACAAGTTTATCGACAACAGCCAGTTCATTATCGTTACCCACAGTAAGCGCACCATGGCTCGCGCCGATGTCATGTATGGTGTTACGATGGAGGACTTCGGTGTTTCCAAGCCTGTCGGCATGCGCCTCACCACAGAAGCAGAGGCTGACAAGGCCCATAAAGGCAAGGCCAAGACAGCGGCTCAGAAAGCAGCCTTGGAGCTCGATTCCTAATCCAGAGTTCCTATTCAGATCTCAATCAATGGCCCATGGATATCCATGGGCCATTTTGCGTTTAGTAGGCTTGGAAACCTGCCGTAATAGAGTTTTTGAGATAAACCATCGTGTCGGCTTCGCTTGCTTTGTTAATGACACAGATACTCATTCCTGCACTTTTAATAAGTCTAGCTTCGTTGTCATTGGCGGATGAAGCCCCAGCAGAGAAAAAAGCACCCGCAAACCCGAATCCAGGGCGCGGAATACTGGACGATAAAGACGGTCATCTATCCAAGCTCGCTGAAGCTCTTCTTGGCAAAAATGGAGGAGACCGACTGTTCTATTTCCCGTCCAGAGATCAACCCTACACTCCGGAAAAATATGGAGTGAAATACGAAGACGTAAATTTTAAATCAACCGATGGCACAGAGCTTCATGGATGGTTCCTCCCCTGCAAAGAGGGTGCAAAAAAAGCCAAGGCGACGATTGTTTTTTCTCACGGTAATGCTGGTTCCATAGCGTATCACTACGGCTTTATCGACTGGTTGATGCCCGCTGGATATAACGTGTTACTATACGATTACCGTGCTTTCGGGAAATCCAAAGGGACTCTGTCACGCAAGGGGATTATCGAGGATGTCACCGCTGCTTTTAAATACGTGGCATCACGCAAAGATGTCGATCCAACCAAGTTAGTATCCTTTTCCCATAGTTTGGGAGGAGCCAAATCTGTTGTCGCTTTGGCCATGCAGCCCATCAAAGGATTACGCGCTGTCATCACCGATGGAACCTTTGCCTCCTACAAAGACATGGCTATGCAAAAAGCCGGTCAAGTAGGAGCGAACCTAACAACAGACAATTATTCCACGATCAACTACATCGATAAACTGGCCCCAATCCCACTGCTCATTGTGCATGGCACTCAGGATAGAACGGTTCCTGTGGGACAGGCTGAAAAGCTTTTCAAGAAAGCCAAAGAACCCAAAACGTATTTTAAAATCGAAGACGGCTCTCACACGAATTCCCTCAACCGTAATAACGGGGAGTACCGTAAAAAAATGCTGGCCTGGCTGAGCGATGTGTTAGAGTAGTTTCTCGATTTTGAGTGACCAGAAATATTTTCAGCCGACCCCAGACCGTTGTCGAGGTTCTAGGAGTCGGTGACATTACCTCCGAGTTGAGGGATCAAAAACCCAGTTGTCTACTCGTTCCCAACATCAGAGAGGAACATGGTGATACGGAAGTAGTTAACAGGGACGGAAGAAGCCGCGTTTCCAAGGTCGATTTGATAGGTGTCTACTCCGATTTTTGAGGGGTTAGCTGTGGTCAATGGCTGAAAATTCATGAGCGTGGTGCTGTTTTCTACGTCAAACTCAAAGGAGGAGAAGTAGGTGTCGGGGAAGATGAAATTGAGGGCATAGTTCCCGCTGGGCAGTTTGATGATGGTCATTTGATCCGGTGCGAGTGTGGCGATGGGGACGGTTGGGATTTCCGTGGAATCTGCCCGTGGATCGTGACCGATGATGTAGAGCTGAAGGTAGCTGTAGCCGTTGACCGGGTGTGTGTCGTAGGGATTGACAACCCCGGTGTTGCCGAAAAAGAACTTTTCCCAGTCGTCTGCTAGAAGGTTGCCGTCAGTATCGCTATCCGAGGCTGCTGGGACGAACAGGACGTTGATCGAGAGAAGTTCCATGGCGATATGACCCACGGGGCCTACGGCATCAGTATAACCCGTAACCGAAAAGCGGGTGCCTAGCGAGAGTCCTAGCCCTTGATCCAGAGAGAGGGGGTCACCATCGGCTTCGTAAAGCGCGACAGGGCTTAAGCTACCGGTGTGGATGTAGGCGTATTTCTCACCGAGAATGACAGGTGCTGACACTTCGATGGTCCATGTGGCCGACGGGCGGTAGGCGTTGGCGAGTAGCGCGAGCACGGCGGTCATTTCATTTTGCGCAGCCGCGAATACCGGTGCAGTTACCACTCCAGCGTAGTCAGAGGGAAGTGCCTCCCCCCTGGCCACTCCTCGGAGGATATCCAGTGGCAGTGGAAGAAGAGGGATGATGTCTTCAGGTAACGCGGCTGTTGGTTCTGAATGCGCCACGTGAAAGTCATAGAGAGCGTTGGTTAGCGCGAGTAGGTTAGCGGAGATGGATACCTCAGCGTTGATGTCGGTTAGCAGCTCTTCCAGCGAAAGGCCATCGGCAAGAAGAGCATCGCGCATATCTCCCGTGAAGGCTGTGCGGCTGGCATCTCCATCGCGTTTGCCGAAGAGGGTGAACTGCGCGTAGCCGGGGATGGCAGGAGTGACTGGTGGGTTGGGATCTGAGGCGATGTCTTGAGGCACAGAAAGAGCCGTTTGCTGTGAGGCATCGAGAGAGCGTAGCGCATCATAGAGGCTGGCTTCACCGAGGATGGCGACGGCTGTGTCCGTAGGTTCCAAGGGAGTGATCGAGCTGACTTGTTCGTAACTGCCGTAGGCGGCTTGGGCTGCGGCAAGCCAGGTTGACGCGTCAACTTGCTGGTCGAGTCCTGTGAGCGCTGCTGAGATGACGGGCGGAGCCTGGACAGGTCGCTGAATGATCTTGTAGATTTCCCGGCCACTCCGCACTTGAGGCGCTACGCCATCGATATCGAAGTATTGAGGAGAACTAAGCGTAAGCCACTCACGTGCGGGAATTGGGGTGCCGATTTTGAGCGTTGCAGCCAGATCCCCAGCGAGGGATGCGGGCGTGCTGAGTGGTTCGATAGGAGCGACAGCAAGAAAGTTGGAGGTCATCCCATAAAGACTGATGATGGTTCCGTCCGTTAGGTTGGCAGGTGAAGCTGGGTCGCCATCGGATGCCTTATCGGGGGTGGTGTTAAATGCCTGAGTCAGGATGAGGAATCCCTCGCCATGGAATGGTGAGGTGGATGGGGGAGTGCTGATCTGAGCGTTGGGGTTTGAGTTGTTGAGGAGCTCGTCAAGGTCGCTGTAACCGTCGGCATCTGTGTCTGGGCCAGCCAATGGGTTAAGGCCGTAGGCAGCTTCTACGAAGTCGGGAATTCCATCGTGATCACTATCGAAGGTGGCTAGGGCTACGGTATCGAATGTGTAACTGCGTGAGGTGATCGGGCCGTTGGTGCCAGAGCCCTTGTTTTTTGCGTAGAACTGCCATGTGGATGAATAGGAAATTGTTAGGGGGTTGGTGTAAAATTGCCATTCATAACCTGCGGCGCCATTGCGAAAGTAGATATCATAAAGGTCATCGTCCGTTTGAGCCTTGAGAAAGACGGGTTGTGTATAGCTTCCGGAGTCAGGGGAAACCGAGAGTGGGGGGAGTGTGAGTGCAAGGTTGCTATCAAGAGATGCGAGGGAAATGGAATCGAGAAACTGATTGGTCACTAGGTGGGTAGCACCTGCGGGAGCGGTGGGCACGAAGGGGATGGGAGATGCAAGTCCAGCGGATGGCCCGAGGTAGGTTTCTGTAAAGACGTTGGCGGGAATGGGGATTGCGGAAGATTTACTGGTCCAGTCTGGGGCTGTTTCCAGTTTGAGAAGCTGGGCTGTGGGATCGACCAAGGGTTCTGCTGAAAACCAAAAGAGCGTGGCAAATTCCGGGGTTGGGGTGGTTGGGGCTGGCAGGGTTCCTTGGGCTCTCTGCTTCCAGCTGGCGCCGTCCCATGCTGAGAAAGAAAAGTCGGAAGACAGTTTTCCAGCAGGTCCAGTGAGCTGGATAATTCCACGGCTAGGCACGGTCAATAGTCCGTGAATGGGATCAGCGCCGGAGGGGGAGAATGATTGAACTTTATTTAGAGTGTTTGCGGCTGTGATGGAGTAGTGGACAGCTTCGCTACCGTCAGCGGAGGTCACTAGGATTCCAGCCGGGCCGAATCCTGATGGGGCTGCGGACACGTTTCCCACTTCAAACGTCAGGGTGCGTGTTACTGGAGCTCCTAGGGCGGGCGGCGCATTCGCGGGGATGATGGAGATGTTGGGAGATCCGGGAACATAACCAACGAGCATGAGTAGACCGTCATCGCGACGGACGTTCGAGGCAAGTAATGTCCCTACGGGAATGAGGTTCGATGTGTTGTAGACGATGGTATCAGCGCCATTGATATTACCATAGAATAAGCGGTTCGTGACGCCATCGTTGGCGACCCCTACCACATATCGCTCGGCAGAACCGCTGATATAAAACGGCTGCATGGTCGAAACACTATCGCTACCGCTGGCGTCATCTAGAAGCTTGAATTTGCCAGATGGATCTCTATGGAGTGTTAGGAAAGGATCTGAGCTGTTGTTGAATGTGTGCGCCAGTAGAAGATCTTCGGGCCCCGCTGGTGATTTTTTGACAATCGCAGGGAACTGAGGACCGACCTGACTGAGGAAGATCGGAGTTGAAACAAACGTGGTGGTGTCGAAACGTGTAGCCCTGTTCGCGGTCGGGGATGTTAGGATGAGGAGTTCGCTTCCTCCGGAGGTCAGACCTGATGTGACGCCTGTGACATCGGGAAGACTAGTGTGCTTGGGCTGCGTCAAGATGACTGAGTTAGATGCGTTAACGTGAATAAGTCGGATGGATCCGCTCGATTTATCGATAAGCGCGATGCTTGACGATGACTCTAGGGGCACTTGGATTTCGTTGCCTAGATCGGTTGATGGTGCTGCATGGAGAAACGCAGCGGAGAGGATGAGTAGGGGGATGGTTCTCATGGCTGGGTAACGAAATTGGTGGGAATGACACGGTCGATTTCACCGCGGGGATCAAAGTGAACGATGAGATATTGGTATTTTGCTTCATGTGCTACAGGCATTGGGTCGACCCAATACAGCAGGGAATTGCAGTCTTTTAGATAGGGGAGTGTTGCATATGCCCCAGCGCTGCCGGTGACTAACAATGATTTCGCAGGGTCGCGTGAAAAACCACCCATCACTGGGATTTGGTATTGAGGCAGAGTAGAAGAAACGTTGATAAATCTAAAAAATGGGTCGCGGATTTTTCGGTCAGGCAAAATGTCTTGATAGGCAATCCGGTCGATCAGTGGGGAGACCTGCACGAGGTTTGGCACCGCATTGGGATAGGCAGAGCTGGGTAGCTGATGGCGGTAGATTACAAAGGGGGTGATCGACTCAATTTGCTCGGCAGGAATCGGATGGATATTCTGTTTCCTATACGAGAAAAAAAGCTCGAGGGGATCCTTACCAATCGGGATGATCGGTTGGTAATCTTTATCGCCATCTCTTTCTTCGGCAGCGAATACCCCCATTAGAATGGTGGCGGAGTGAGTGTCTCCTGCAGGTAGTGGCGCGGCAAAAAACGGCCCTTCACCCTTCTGGTAATTTAGCACGTCGAGTGAGATATCTCCCACACTCGGCACCGCAAGGGCCGGCCATGGGATGACGCCTTGATCTAGCACTGACGGGGGTTGCCATGTCGCTAGTATGGTGTTTGAGAACGGGCCTTGAGAACGGGCGTCCGAGCCGGATGAACTTTGGTTGGGGCCCTGGCCCACGGCGCGAACTGCGAAGGTGAGTGACTGGGATGATGGCACGGCGACGGTGACACTGAATTCAGCCCCTTCACCGATTTGGCCAGAGGCGAGAGTTTTGGTTTGGTAACCACAAAATGCCAAGCCCGCAACATCATCGTTAATAATGGGAGCTGTCGTTACCTCAAGTTTCGGGCTGAGAAGGGGTGAAGTAATTTGTGGATCTGCTGCGGCATCTGCGGCTGCCCATATCTCGAAACGCTCAACGCCTACGGGGGCGCAGAACCAGTTCAGCTTTACCTGCGCTTGTCCCGAGGTTTCTGCGAGGTAGGTGACTTCTGAGAGCATGGGAGTGGCAAGATTTCCCGATTGGATGGTTACACAGCCGAGTTTTGTGCGCGGACCGGAGTTGCCATTTTCGTCAAATATTTGGGCGAAATAACAGACTTCAATTCCGTTTTCCGTAGGGGGAGCTGGATCAATGATATCGATGTCTGCGGGGAGAGGTTCGGGCAGGGTGGAGCCGGCTCCACGGGCGATCATCTGGAAGCTGCCATGGTGACCTACGCGTCGATATATCCTGTATTCAGCAGCGCCAGTGGGAATTGTTACGGTGATGCCCGGGCCTACAATTATTCCATTAGGCCCGTCAATTTCGTGGATTTCGGGTGTTTTTCCGGAGGGGGCGCCTACGTTGTCGCATCGCTTGTCGGTGCGTAGATCGACTGGGGTAACGCTTACTTGACCCTTATCAGGTGAAGCCCTGTTATACTCACATACGGTCCAATCACTGGATCTTCCTGTCTTGGTGTGGCAGCGGACCCGGAACACGTTGGTGATCAGGTTTTCGGGCACGGGGATATATTTAGTATGTGGAACTGTAAAGAATCGGTGCGTTCTAAAGAGAACCGTATATGGGTTGGTGGTGGTATTGTAGAATTCTATTTCAACCGAGTGGATGAGTTTGTTGAGGCGGTGGCAGCTGATGATGTGTTGAGATGTGCTAGCTCGTAGGCCGATGGCTGCGGGAGTAGTCAGAAAGGTGCTACTGCAAACGGCAGCCGGGAAATAACGGCACTGGGTGACGTGTCCGGTTGCTAGCCCAGGGCCGACGCGGTCGCGCAGGACACCGAAGATGGGTGGCGAATGAGGCGAAAGGTTCTTGGGGCTACACGAGGTGTTGTCTTCAGCGCGGACCGTGTACCACCATGTTTTACCCTGGAGGGTGGTATCGGCGGGGTTTACGAGCGGGGCTCCTGCACCGTTGTCATCCCAGTCTACGTATTTTTCTCCTACCATATGCATGACAGTTCCCACGAGGTTGGTGACGGGGTTTCCTCCTTCGCGAATGTGTTCGGTGTGATCTCCCCAGCGGTAGATGTGGTATTTGGTAGCCGCATTTTTGATAGGTTGCATAGAACTTTGGCGGATGCGGATGCGGAAATGTTGGTTTCCCTTGAGATCGTAAAGATTGGCCACGGTGGCTGTTTCGAATATATTGCGTATAGATTCTATCGCTGGAGCCGTGGGAGGAAGTCGGTCACAGATGATGACACGTGTACCTGCAGAAATAGGGCCTGGGTGGCCAGCAATATCGCGTGCGGCAATAAAGTAATAAAAGGTATCACCATCGTTGAAGCGATTTTGAGGTGCTTCGTTGTCGTCGTGGGTAAAGAACGTGGTGCTGTCTGTGATAATATCCGCTGCTTGTCCGGCACTCATCAGAGAGTTGGGCATGAGCGGCAGGGTGTTGACACGTTTGGCGATGGGATCGGCGTCCTCCGTGGCGGCTTGCACCATTTGTTTGAGGACGGTTGTGTCCGGGAAGACGGCAGGATTGTCCCAGCCCATACTGACGGCGGTGGCTTCTTTGACACGATAGAGATTGTAACCGAAGGAGTGGGGGATCAGTCGGCGCAGGCTCGGGGGCGTACCCCAGCGGAGTCTGGTCATGAGGTGATCCTTAGGCGAAGCCGCTTCCTGATGCTCCGCTTTGGCGGGGTAGTAAATCTGGAACGGGCGGGAGGTGCGGGTAAGTTGGGTGGGGTTGGCGGCATCGAGAGTGACGCGTCCGATGACCCGGAGGTCAGTGCCTACGGTATTGATCTCGCGCACTTCATAAGTCTCGATGGAATTAGCCGTCGTCTTGGCAGTGAAGCCATGGCCTAATGTTAGGTAGATGCCAGGGTGGGCACGCCCGAGGAAAAAGAGTCTTTCTAGGACCTTGGAATCATTTTTGGCGATATTTAGGAGGTGGGAAAGCTTCTTGGCTTCATCCATACCTGGCTCGGTTGGTGCGGGATCTGGCTGTGTGCCTGGTTCGGAAATGGACTCGGCGTAGAGGGTATTGATGCGGTCGGCAACAGTGCTGGCATTGGCATCGAATTTTCCGCCGAGCTTGAGTAGGGCTTGCATTGCACCTGGCCCGGATTGAAGTTTGGTCCGGCCGAGTAGGGCGTAGGGGTTGATGGAGTTAGAATCCCCATCTTTCCGGTAGACCGCGAATTCCTTGCCGAAGGTTGATGCCGGCTCACCGGGTTGCCAGAGGATGTAGGCATAGTGATGTCCTGTGGCTTTGAATACCTTGCCGACGGTGTAGATGAGGGGCTCGGTCGTCTGGGCCCGAAGTAGACCCGCTCCGAGAACGAGGCAGAAAATGGCGATGATGCGCAGCATGAGTTGAATGATTTTGATGATTTGAAAAGCTTAGTAATCGACGTCCCAATCCCCGTTAGAATAGGTGGCTTTAACTTGAGAACTGAATTTGATGCAGAAGGGGCAAGATCCGGCTTTACCAGAGATTTTACCCGTTCCTGAGGCGGAGAACGATCCGTTTTGAACGAGGCCTAAGAGGATGATTTCTCCCTTGATCGATACAACGCATATGGCTTCACCTGAAACACCCGCGAGTATTTTGCCAACAAAGATGGGGGAAAGGGAGTCATCGAGGAAAAACCCCACGCCGGTGCCCACGCCAGCAGAGACCTTAAAGATGCAGGAGAAGTTGAAAATGGGGATCCAGGCTTCACCGTAGACGTAGGCACCTGTCATCGGCACGAAAGGTGCGGATGCGTTGAAGAGAGCGCCGACATCCGAGTCAGCGAGGAGGAGTGGATCGACCGTGCAGGTCCGACCGAAAAAGATACCTATCGAGACTTCATAGGAATCAAAAATGCCACAGGCACGAGTACTCAGATAACAATCATCCAGTCCGATGGCAACGGAGGCGGCGAGGCAGGTGATCTGGAATACTTCAAAATCGATTACGCCCTGAGTGACCTCGAATGAGCCGCCTACGCCATTGGGTTTGAGCCCGGAACCCGTGTCTTTGAGGGACATTTTCACAGCGAGGTTTGCCCTCAGGCCACTGGAAATCCAGTCGAAGGCGACATCGGTGGCTCCGATGGTGACCTCCACGGCTTTTTCTCCCGCTGCGACACAGCCGCTTTCCCCATCCTCCGAGGTGTAGGTGATAATCTCCAAGAAGACATTGAGCTGCATGTCATCAGGGATCTTGAGCTGGAGGACGGTATCGAGCCGCAACTTGCGTAGCGAGTCGCCGTTAAACTCAGCATTGCCAGTGATTTCAGCGGTGGACATGTAAGCATTAACATCGCCGAGCATATTGGTGAGTGAGGTGTCGAGGCTACCGATGGTTTTGGAAATGATTTCCTTCATCACGGTGGTGACTTGGGAAAGCACAGAGGAGACGCTTTGCTCAAACTTGGCTTGCACATCGTAGAGTGATTGTCGGAGGATAAACTGGAACTGCTGCATCAGTGGGGACTGAATCAGGGCATCCTTGAGCTCGGTTTTCAGTGCCGTGACGAAGTCGTCTTTGTCGAACTCCTCGAAGAGGTTGAGTCCGTCGTCGAGTGAAGCAGTGCCCACACCAGCATCGATGCCATTGGCTACGGCATGTGCCTGAATGAACGCGAGTGCCTGGCTAGCCGGGCTGGCCATGATCTTTTGGAATCCATCCGCGGCGGTGATGGCAGTGGTGACCAGGTCTTCAAAATCATTGAAAACTCCAGAAGCTGAATCGACGGCGCCGTGAACTTCGACGAGGATTTCCCGGACCTGAATAAGTGCTTCCTGGATCTGGTTGAGTGACGGTTCGATCTCAACCAGCAGGGCATTCAAGTCCTTATTGAGGTCAGAGGATAGATCATTGAGGAGCGGAGTTAGAACAGCACTGACCTCAGGCTTGACAAGTTTTTCGAGAAGTAGCTTCACGAGGTTCTGAACGATTTCTCGTTCTCCGCCGACTTTTTTCAAGATGCCGTTACTGACGTTGTTGATAGCGGTGGACGGATCGAGGTGGAAAACAGGGGTTTGGCCGTTGAGTTCTACTTGATTGATGATGGTGTCGATACCGATGATCATGTCCTCCATCGCTGTTCTTAGTCCATCGGTGACGGACGAAGCATTCGCGCTGACATCAGCAAGTTTCTGAAGTTCGGTTCGTAGTGCGGTGGAGGTGCCCGCAGAATTAAAAATACTTGCAGCGATTTGAACATCCATTTCAGCCTTGAAGGTGTTCCAGTCTTGCCCAGCAGCGCGGGCGGTGTTGTATTTATCTAACAGTTGATCATAGAACGGGGAGATAACATTATCGGCGGCTTCATCAACCACGGGGTCGACAATGGCATCGAGAGAGTCGGCGAGGTGTTTTCCAAACTCCTCGAAGGCTTTGTCGAGTGCGTTCTTGAGGGGTACGGTAAGAGCCGTGCTCATAGACTCTGCAGCCAAATCAATCTGGTTGTTCAGCATGTTAGTCAAGTTGATCTCGGGGAGGCCCTCGTATTTAGCTCCAAAAGAAACCTTGGCGGTGGATGCATCCAGGTAGTCCACCTGATGATCGATGTTGACGACGAATAGATCGTCGTTCACCGAGTTCATAGAGGTGAACGAGCGAGATGTATCGTCCCATTTCAGAGGATAGGAAAGAGGGATGTGGCCGAAGAGATCCTGCTCGGCCTTAATGAGGTAGGCGCTGGCGGTGGTTTGATCCGGGATTTGGTATTTGGCTAGAGCGATGGAGACTGGCCAGGATGCGTGAGTAGGATCGAAGTTATGACTTGAGAAAAATGTCTGGCCACCACTGGTCCATCCTGGAGTAAGATAGAGAGGGGCGGTTGACGTGCCATTGGCGGAGGTCATGACCTGTACCTGCAGGTCGCGGAAATAGGGCACGTCAATGGTGGCACCGAAGGTGACAAAACCGCCCACGCTACCGATCACAGCATTGGCGGCATCTGGGTTGGAGAAACGGAGTTTGCCGGTGGGCACCAGAACGTAGTCCTTGGCCGGGGCCTGGCCATCGATAGGGATGGGGCTATCGATAGTGATGTTCGCGGGAATGCCGAGTTCCGAGTCAATACCCACCGAGAGCCCTGTGGTCTGATTAAGCAAGTTTCCGTTGCTAGCGAGGAAGCCAAACGTTCCATAAAGATCTTCAAGAATGTGAGCGACTTGTGTGTTTATTCCCATGGTCAAGACTCCAGAGTATTCCAGTGGACAGACATCGGGCACTTTCAGCGCTGTTTCAAAGCGGATGGACTTGGGTTTGAACGTGGAGTTCCAGTAGACCAAATTTTTATCCCCTGTGTCAGTGGGGTCGATATCAGCATCCTCAAGTTCTCCCAGACAGCTTAGCTCGAGGCCGAGAAACCTCTGAGTGAAATCCGAGTGGCCTGTGACAGCGACGGATCCGTTGATCCATGAGTCCTCCTGCTCAGAGGCAATGAAGCTGAGCTGAAACGAGGTAAGCTCGAAGTCGTAATCGTAAATTTGTAGGGTCGGATTGAACGATCCATCGACACCAACTTGACGGCCAAACACCCCGGCGCAGCGGATGTAATACTTTGATGCCCCACCATCGAGAAGCTCGTAAGGGTAATCGACGGTGTTGCCACCGATGCGTGACGCCCCCATCTCTCCGGCTACTGCGACAGTAAAGTTGAGCCCAGGAAAGAAGCCATCGCCATTGCTGTAGGATGACTCAGTGGGGAGGTGTAGCTCCGGGCTGGAGGTGTTGCCATTGAAGCCTGCGTAGAGAAGTGCTGCCGGTGCGTTGTCGCCCCCAGAGGTAACGAAAGGAAGCGTGCTCAGCAGCACGTTGTCCCGAGCATACAGCTGATAGCCGGGAGCAAAAAAATCGGCGACGCTAAAGGTGGTTGTGCGGTGGGCGTAGGGATAACTCGCATCGATGGCTCCGTTACCGTCACCGCGTGCGCCCCAAGCAAGCTGGACTGGGGCGGCAAATGAACCGTGTGCGTACAATCCACCGGTAGGTGAAATGGCGAGTGTTGTGGCGTCGGGGTCGAAGTTGAACGAGGTCTTGGGCACGCCATCCGCGCAGGGGTCTTCAGGGCAGGTCTTGTGCTGAGTGAGAACGACTGCACTGACGTTGTTCAGGATGGAAGTGGAACTAGTGACGCCGTCGACGAGGGTGATTTGGGAGTTAGTGGCCCATTTAACATTGGCATAGGCTGGGAAGTGCGTTTGAAACGATTGAGCACCGAGATCGATGGCTGCGCTCATGCGCGAGGATGCATCGGGTGCTGCCGTGATATGGACCTTGCCTCCTGGAATGCCCGTGATGTTTCGTAGATACTGGTCGTTAGAGGCTCGCTTCTCTAGAGCTAGGCCACGGACATCTACCGGTTCAATGAAATTAGTAGCACGATCGTCCTCTAACTGCGTCAGCGCGGCATTGTGGATGTAATCCGTATTACCCAGTCCACCAAAGGTAAGGCCACCGGAGGTGTTGAGGGTGACGCTTGTTGTATGCACGACCAGAGGGTGGGATTCGTCCACGATAGCCGCATTCGCTGCTAGGATAATGGTGAGATTAGATGCTAGCTCGGCGCCTCCAGTTAGTGGGATAGTAGCGACGTGAGTGGTCTTGCTTTGACCATGATGGGATGCGGTTGTAGTATCAGTGAGTAGGATGAGCCCCTGTGGGAGATAAAGGGTCAGTTCGTTGGTGGCAATACCGGTCGAGCTAAGTGTAACGGTGCCGAATGTGTAGGTTAGATTGTTGGTTGTTTGAGTGACAGGGGCGGGTGGGTTATTCGCGTCGTAGACCTCCTGTGAACTGCCCAAAATGATTTCGGCGTTGCCGTTATTGAAGAGGCGCACGTCGAGCGGCGTATTGTTTCCAAATATATAGTCGGTGGTATTGGGCAGCGTCCCATGACCATTGGCGACCTGGATCGAAGTGTTCACGAAATTGGCTCCCGTAGCACCATAGGCGGGTATGTTACCGAGTTGGTCGAAGGTGGTTATGATGCCTCCAAAGACGAGATTGCCGTTAAAGTGAAGCAGTTCCTGCGCCCTGAGATCACAAACGGCATCGGTAGACTCCGTGGGGACGGCATCCTCGATGTGTTTGACGGTGCAGCGGAGGATATAGGTTTCCGTCCCGGAATTCAGCTGAGCTAGAGGTCTGATATCAACGGTGGGGTTGATGTTGATTAGGGCAGGAATTTTGTCCAATCCATCGAATATGTAACTATCGAGATTTAACGGATTGATGGAGATGCCGCCACCCTCTAACGGGACTTGATTTCCTGTGGATTTTTCAATGAGGTCAAAATCAAGAATGTAAGAACTGTTGACTCCTGCAATAGCGAGATTCCAGTCGTCATAGCGGGCGAAGCCAACGTGGACAAAGGCTTGGAATGAATTGTTAGCAGGGTCAGTTTCGAGTAGATGGGAGCGGTGCCATTTAACCTCTTTTACCGTGGCCCGGATGTTCCAGCCTGCGTCCCCCGATGCGGACTGGGTGAAGTGGGTTACGTACTCGGCGATGCTACTTACTGAGGGCGTCAACACAGGCGCCCACAGCAAGCTGAAATTATTACGTTTTTCGAGGCCAGTGACGACAGTGTATTTTTCTTTATTACCTAGAGTGTTTTGGGGGTTTGGGTAGATAGCAATGTCGTTGTCAGAAAGAAGAAATCCACTCGGGAGGTTGACGCCGAATGCGGAGGAGTATGCAGTTTTGGTCCCGTTCGATAGAGTGAGGGTATTGCCTGTACTGTCGAGAAGCTGATAGGTGACTCGGTATTGTGAGTTGATGACAGGGTCCAGAGCCGTTCGGGTTACTCTAACTGTGATATTGGTTAGTAATCCATCGCGCAAGGTTGCTGCGTCTCCATCCGTTCCGTGGTGGTCGAGGATGAAGGCGGGACTTGAAATGGAGTTCGCCGTTATGGTTTCGGAAATAACCGCGTGCGCAGCCGTACCGATTAAAAAGGAAAATAGGGCGAGCGTGATTGAGATGGGCTTACACATACGATACATGGTGACGATGGGTGACGAGTCTAGAAGAAAGCAAAATTCAGAGCTAACCCCCATTAACTCTTGACCCTATAAACCTCTTAGAGCCCTGTCTAGGAAAAAGTATAACGAACCAGTATCAAGCCGTGAGGGCGTGGGTTACACGCTATATTAACAGAACTAAGCTGCCAACAAAGCCGTAGTGAATCAGGGGATCTTGATAATTCTAACGAATTAAGATAAGTAATGCACGGTGGTCGCTTGCAAGCTCCCAATTTTCAGGATCGAGAAGTTTGCTTCCCTCCTTATTGATGTGCGGGGCGAGGTTTAAGTTCGCCATGGCAAAATCAAAACGGGAGTAGATGTCCTCACGTTTCCAGTTGTGTGTCCAGTT
>TARA_B110000908_G_scaffold47705_1_pt1 | contig 34046 bp, 28 predicted proteins | sample TARA_B110000908 | Tara Oceans TARA_B110000908 (sample SAMEA4398067) | marine metagenome | biome: Polar Biome; feature: [DCM] deep chlorophyll maximum layer (ENVO:01000326); material: water (ENVO:00002006), including particulate matter (ENVO:01000060) such as... | depth 36 m
CACCATAATATTGGAAGAATCAATCACGGTATATTTTAAGCTGTCTATTATAAAAGAAACAATTTCTTGTTGCTCTACATTTTCTATAATAGAACTGAAGTCTTGCCAAACATTAGCTGCTTGATATTCTGAAACTTTTCCTGCTGGAACCTTTAAAGTAATGCTGCTTAATGAATCTCCATAAAAGACATTAGGCGATATGTTTATTAATGAATCCCAGTCTAGTGTAATTTCTGTTATTCCGTTACAATTTGCAAATGCAATTGTTCCAATAGAACTAATGGTACTAGGTATGCTAACAGATGTTATTCCATTACATCCTTCAAACGCTGTATCGGCAATTGCAATAACAGTGTATTGCATGTTAGTATTAGGGTCGGTTACGATATTAGGAATATTTAATTCTCCCGTTGGGCAGTTGCCTGCTTTTTCCACCATAATGTTGGAAGAATCAATCGCGGTATATTTTAAGCTGTCTAAAACAAAAGTTTGAGCACTTACAAAACTAAAAGTTAGCAGCAATAAAAAAGTTAAAGTTAATTTTTGGAATTTTCGATAAATTGGAATAGAATCCGAATACGGTAAATCTATCCCTAAGGGATGAATGTTTTTCATGTTTTGCTTTAATATTTAAGTTCTGCAAATTTACAAAAAAAACCCCAAGCAAATTTGCTCGGGGTTTTTTTTAACTTTTATGTTTTGCGCTTGCTTTAGATAGCTTGTTTTATGGCTACTAATTTTTTTAATAAACCTTGTAGTTGATCGAGTGGCAGCATATTTGCTCCATCTGACTTTGCACTTTTAGGGTCTGGGTGCGTTTCTAAAAATAATCCGTCTACACCAACCGCAATAGCTGCTTTTGCAATAGTTTCTATAAGTTTTGGTTGGCCTCCAGTAATTCCCGAACTCTGGTTTGGTTTTTGTAGAGAGTGGGTGGCGTCCATTACCACAGGAGCAAAGGCTTGCATTGTAGGTATAGACCTATAATCTACTACTAAATCGCTATATCCGAATTGTGTTCCTCTTTCTGTTAGAAGAATTTTGTCGTTGTTGCTTTCTTTTACTTTCTGTACCGCAAACTGCATAGCTTCAGGCGATAGAAATTGTCCCTTTTTTATGTTTACAATTTTCCCTGTTTTAGCTGCTGCTACTAAAAGGTCTGTCTGTCTGCATAGAAAGGCAGGGATTTGTAAAATATCTACATACTTTGCTGCCATTTGCGCTTCTTGAACGCTATGAATATCGGTAGTGGTTTGTATATTGAATTTTTTCCCAACTTTAGCTAAAATTTCTAATGCCTTAGTGTCGCCAATGCCAGTATAAGAATCGAGGCGAGAGCGGTTTGCTTTTCGGTAAGAGCCTTTAAATATAAATTCTATTCCTAGTTTTTTTGTAATGTCATTTATTTCAGAAGCAATCTGAAAAGCCATTTCTTCGCTTTCAATTAAGCAAGGTCCGGCAATCAGAAAAAATTTGCCTGTCTCATTTTTCATTCTTTTTTTCTTGTTTAGGTTTTAGTATTTTTCTTAAGCCAATTCCGAAATGGAAGCCATAAGCTGATTCTGCATTATAATAATTAGCTTGTTTGGTATATACTCTTATCTGGTTTACATCACCGCTATAAGCGTATGCAAATTCGAAACCAGGATGCTCCGCACCTCCCACATGGTAGCCTAAAGATACTCTATGTTTTTTTAAGTCTTTATGGAATTGCAAAGACCATCTAGGAGAAGGGTAAAAGTTGTTGATATAGTCAACCCCAAAAGTTAGTTCGTTTGCAATTTTATAGTTCAATTTTTGGGATAATTTAGCATTTAAACGAAATGGCAATCTGTAGTGGTAATAATCTTGTATGGTATTGCCTTGCAAATCCTCTTCAATTTCTTCTAATTCGTTGCTAAACAAACTATCGTTAAAATTCTCAAAATCGTTTATTTCTATTCCTTCAAAAGAATATTGGCTATTTACCTTAACATTAGATGTCTTGTTGTTCCATCTTATTATTCCTAGATCACTTACTGTAAATGAAACTTTTCCGTTTTCGATATCTTGCTTGTAGTTAGCTCCAAAAGCAAAACCAATTCCGTTGAAAGAATAAATTTGAATATCTGCAGTGTCCGAAAATTGAGCCTCTAATTCTAAATCATAATCAATGGAAGCACCAAGGTCTGCGGTATTAAACAGTCCTTTTGATATGTCTAAGTTAGCAAACTGATGACCTACTACAAGAGCAATAGAAGTAGAAAATTTTTCATTTATTTCGTGGTCGTAAAATAGTTTTGTAAAATGTACTAATTCAGCAGTAATAGGTGCGAGTGATAATTCTTGTCCTAAAAGTTGTCCGTTTCCGTAAAGTCCTAATTCTACTAAATCTTTCGGAAATTGAACTCCGCCTAAAATGCTATTTTTAAACCCTACAGACCATCCTTTAGAACTTCTATATTTTGAGCCAGATTCTTGTTGAATGAAAAAATAATTTTCCTCATTCAAGTCGTTAATAAATTGGCTTTTAAAATCATCGCTTAAATAGCCACTTCCATCTAATATATGTTGGCCATTAATACTGGTGTTTAATAGTCCGATTTGGTATTCGGTTTCTAAGTAAGATTGGGAAAAAACAACCTTTGTTGCTAGTAATAAAATAAGTGTTAATGCTCTCATTATTGTCCTAATGTATAGTTAAAATTACCTACTAGTTTTAATTTTATAGCATAGTCGCTATAAAACTTAACGGTCTGATTTTGTGGAGAGGTCGAAAACGAAACTCTAAAGCCAACTTTTTTAGTATTGTTAAGATTACTAGCATTGCTAAAGGGAACGTTTAGTTGGGAAAGCTTTACAGCGCTTACTATTCCATTTTGGTCAATTTCTCCAGCAAGAATTTCTTGGCCACTTATTAAGGTTTCTATTAGGTTGTTTGCATCGTCTAACATAAGTAGTTCTATCTGAGCATTTAAAGGGTAGCCATTTTCAGCAAGTACAGTAAAGCTTCCTTGATCTATATCACTAGGAATGGTGAAATCAACATCTACAGTATCGCTAAATGCAATATTATCTAATGAAATAAAAACAGGAATTTTCATTTGTAATTCGCTTTTTACTCCTTGTCCTTTATAAGCGAAACCTAACTCCTGATTTAGATCGTTGTTGGTTATTATTTCGTATTCGAAATTAAAAGCATTTGGCTTTAATTCTACTAGTTCGTCAATATTAGAATTGTCTTGATTAAAGGTAATTTCTAATTCCGAACTAGTAATAGTATTGTCTGAATTGCTAGTGGCAGCTTCAATTTCGAATGGAGAATTAATCTGGTCACTATTTAAAGAAATGGATTGTGAATTAGAAACAGCTTCCAACTTTTTGATAGTTACTTCTCCCTTAGAACCTAAGAAGTTTTTAGTCACTAGACTTACATCTAGTTGTTCTAAATCAAATGAGCCGTTTAAATCATCAAAGAAATCGAAATCAATGGACTCTTCTCCAGAAATAGTATCGCTTCCTAAGTATCCCCATGCTTTAGCAGGAATAATTTCTTTTATCGTAATGGTATTAAATATACTGTCTTGCAAAGAAATTTCGGTTACAATACCCGATGAGTCTATCCATCCTCTAGAAACAGTATATAGGGTGTTTATAGTGTCGCCAAACTGACCAGTAAGATCAATTTCATAGCCAGAGAAATCGAAAAACTCAACTACCGTCATAGATTCGCCAACTGGAGCAGGAGGTAGGTTAAAGTTAAGTTTAAATTCTTGTCCGTCTTTTGTAGCACCAGGAATGATATATTCGATTTTCAAGGTATCTTGAACCGTACTTACACCAATTACTTCAACGCCACCTTCGTCTACTAAAACTCTGGTTAGTCTTACGTCACCAATATCGAAAGCTACAACCGTATCTTCATTAAATATTTCTTGACTAGGAAAAATAGCAATCCCTTGTTCCAATATTAAGTCTCTAATTTTAATTTCTGTAGCAAGTGCGTCTTGGTATTGTATTAGTACTGGGGTTGATCCTGTGCCAACCATATCGGCATTTAAAATTTCTATTTCCATATCTCCATAAATAATTTGATTGGCTAGAGATTCTGTTGTTTGAAAGACATCACCCGAAGCAAGGTATGGGAGGTTAATTTCTACTAGGTTGGTTGCTTCCCCTTCATTGCGTAAATTGATTACCAAGTTACTTAAATCAGAAGCGAGATTGTTGCTAATAGTAATGTCCATGAAACCTTGGTTTAAGGTCATTTGCTCAAAATATTCGTTGGCATCAATAGGAACAATATCGTTAATAGCTCCTGAGATTGCTGGTATTATTCTTAAGCTATCATTAGGAAAAAGAAAGCCCAATCCTGTAGATTGAATAAGTTCTCCAAAATTTATTTCATGAGGAATAGTCTGGTCAGGAAAAACAATGGTTTCTAGCTTTACATTTTTGGTAGTACTTATACCGTTTAGCTGAAAATTAGAATCTATGCTAACATCTAAAATTTCGTTTTGATAAACTAAAGTAAGGCTATTATCGGAAAGTGTGTCGATAGAGAAAATGCTATCTGTAGAGATATCATCTAAGTCAATAGTAGAAAAGGCAATCGGACTAGCTAAACTAACATCCCAATACGGTTTTTCAAACTCATGTTTGCACGAAAAAAAAGTCAAAAGTATAACTGTAAGAATCAATAGGTTTTTCATAGTCCGAATAAATATAAGTTCAAATTTAAGTTAATAATTATACTTCTGCTTCCATCTTTGAGATAAAAAATGTTTGAACTGCTGCTCTTTATCATTTTCACCTGGTATATATAAGGTGTGATTACTTAGTTCTTCAGGCATATAATCTTGAAACACAAAATTATTTTGGTAGTTGTGAGAGTATTCGTATTCCTCGCCATAATGCATTTTTTTCATAAGGGCGGTAGGGGTATTTCTAAGTTTTAATGGGACGGATAAGTTGCCAGTTTCTTTAACGGTTTCTTGGGCGTAATTGATTGCCATATAAGCAGCATTGCTTTTTTGAGAACAAGCTAGGTAAGTAGCAGCTTGAGCTAAAACAATCCTAGATTCGGGCATACCAATTACATTTACTGCTTGAAAGCAATTGTTGGCAATAACTAGTGCGGTTGGGTTTGCGTTTCCGATATCCTCTGATGACAGGATAATCATTCTTCGGGCAATAAATTTTGGGTCTTCTCCACCTTCAATCATTCTAGCTAACCAATAAACAGCAGCATTAGGGTCAGATCCTCTAATAGACTTAATAAAAGCGGAAACTATATCATAATGTTGCTCGCCTGTTTTATCGTATAAAATAGGATTACTTTGAGCCGAATTAGAAACTAATTCGTTAGTTATGACTACTTCCTTTTTTTTATTAGAACTAACTACTAGTTCGAATAAGTTTAAAAGTCTTCTTCCGTCTCCACCCGATAACTTAAATAAAGCATCTGTTTCTTTTAGAATAACATTTTTGGACTGAATAAAAGCATCTTTCTCTATTGCCTGTTTTAAAAGGTCGGTTAGGTTTTCAAGACTTAAATCTTTTAAAGTATAGGTTTGGCATCTAGATAATAGGGCAGGAATAACCTCAAAAGATGGGTTTTCGGTAGTTGCTCCAATAAGAGTAATGATTCCTTTTTCTACTGCATTAAGAAGAGAGTCTTGTTGAGATTTGCTGAATCGGTGGATCTCATCAATAAATAGTATTGGTATTGCAGTTCCGAATAAACCTAAAGAACTGGCTTTTTCGATAACCTCTCTAACGTCTTTTACTCCAGAGTTTATAGCGCTTAGCGTATAGAAAGGCCTATCTAAACTTTTAGCAATAATATTAGCAAGAGTTGTTTTGCCAACTCCTGGAGGTCCCCAAAATATAATGGATGGAATTACTTTATTGCTGATTGAATTTATTAGAATTCCTTTCTTACCAATAAGGTGTTCTTGTCCTATAAAATCATCTAAATTTTTAGGTCGTATTCTTTCAGCTAAAGGGATGTTGGACATTTGTCTATTCTACAATTAGTTTGGTGGTATTGTTGTCGTAATTTAATATATAAATTCCACTCTGTAAGTTAGGTAAATTAATAGACGATTGATTATTATTTTTAATATCCATTAAAAGCCTTCCTTTTAGGTCATATAACTCTATTTCTTGAGCAATAGTATGGAAGTTTAAAATTTCGCCGCTAAATACTGGATTAGGAAAGACATTTTTTAGGCTAGCATTCTCATCTATGTTTGCTGGTGCTTGACAGTATTCTTGGCAGCATTCCATGGTGTTAAACTCACCAGATTGATCACTAAGTTCCTGACATTGATAGTCAACACAATTATAACTTGTGTTTGTGCCAAAGCCTTCAAAAACAACCGTGTTATTTCCAGAATTTGGTACAGCTAAAACGTTTAGATCCCTGTTGAAATAAATGTCAGCTGGGCTGTCCATACCACTTAAAACATTGATAGGGTTTCCGCTAAAGTCGCTATTAAATTTGTGGATAGCATTATTACTCCAAGCAGAAACATAAAAATCTCCGTTGTTGTCCATTGCGATTCCATCTAGGTATCCAAGGTTCGTTTCTTTAATAATAGCAATAGTTGTATCAGCCATATTAAGCTCGTAAATAGGAGCGTTTTCCTGCCAGCTTAAGACTAACATTCTATTTTCGATATCATCGTAAAAAACACCATTTGGTGTAAACGATAAATTATCAATAAGTATACTCAAGTTGTCATCTTCAATATCATAATGATAAATCTTAGGATCAGAAAAGTCTGTAATGTATACATCATTTCCATTGTGTGTAATTCCGTTAGCAAAGTTTGCACCTAAATCTCTATCGATAGTTTCGCTTCCTGAAGTTAGATTATAAGCTTTTAATCTTGAACCACTACAAGCAAAAATCTCATTTCCTACCACTTCTAGTCCGTGAGGACCAGAGCCAACGTTTGAGATAAAAACAGATAAATTTCCTTGGCAGTCCATTTCTAAAATTTCTCCGTTATTTGAGTTAGATATAAAATATCTATTAGATGCCGAATCATAATCAACAGATTCTGGTCCGTCATAATAATCTACTTCTTCGATAGATGAGTTATCTACTACAGAGAAAATTTCTCCAGTATTTCTGTCTGCTAAATATAGTTCTCCGTTGCTGTCTTCTCCGAAACAAGAAATAAATATGTCCGTATTTTCTTGAGTGCTAAGATCAAGGCTAGCATTGCCTTGGTCCGATAGAGTAAATATTTTGCCAGTACAATAGTCACCAAAAATATAATGGCCATTAAAGTTAGGGTAGGTAGTTCCTCTATAAACAAAGCCTCCGGTAATAGAGCAGTCGTTAGGGTAACCATTGTTTTCATAAGTATGAACAGGCTCAGTGACTTCGTCAGTACATACATTATCTTGAAAAGGTTCAAAACCTTCAAAGCAATTCCAGCCATAGTTTTCACCACCTTGGCTATTTGCACTTTGGAAATCGACTTCCTCCCAAGCATTTTGTCCTACATCGGCAATCCATAAGTCACCAGTTTCAGTGTCGAATGAAAATCTCCAAGGGTTTCTTAGTCCGCTTGCCCAAATTTCTGGAGAGTAATCATCATTACCTACAAAAGGATTAGTACTTGGCACGCTATAAGGAAGAGTGCTTACGTCTAGTCTTAAAACTTTTCCAAGTAAAGAAGTCATATTTTGTCCGAATCCTTGAGGGTCACCTCCGTTTCCACCATCACCCATACCAATGTATAGATAGCCGTCAGGTCCGAATGCAATACATCCTCCGTTGTGGTTAGAGTAAGGTTGTTCTATTTCGATTATCACTTCTTCCGAGTTATCATCTCCTTGATCGGAATCGTCTGGGTTTACACTAAATCTTGATACTATAGTATTAAGATCGTTGTTGGTATAGTTTAAGTAGAAATAACCATTGTTTTCAAAATCTGGGTCGAATGCTAAACCTAACAATCCTAGTTCATCTGCATAAGTATCTATGTCATCAGCAGGAGAGGATACTATAGATTTAATATTCATAAAAGTAGAAACATCTCCATTTTCAATAATTTTCACAAGTCCATCTTGTTCCAATACAAAAATTCTGTCGTCGCCAGCATGTGTAATAGTGGTAGGACTAGAAAAGCCAGTTTGAAAACTCTCAAAACTTAGTTCAGGTGTTTGTGCTGTAGAGCTTAAGTTTAGAGCTAAAAGGACAATAAAAATAGTTAAAAATCTCATATTTGGTTGTGATTAAAGGTTATTGTACAAATATGATAAAAAAAAGTTTAATTTTATAGCTCAATTTAAAAGGATAAAAAAAATGAAAACATCGAATTTGTATTTAGTAATGTTTCTTTCCACTTTAATGATTTTCTCATGTAAAAGTAAAGAAGAAGTTGGTTTGTCTCCAAAAGATCAAGGAGAAGTTTTAATTGAACAGTATTGTTCTGGATCAGAATTCTTTTCTGATAAGAAAACATTCCGTTCTAGTGGAATTGGTGAAAGTTTAGATCAAATGACAGCTAAGAAAAAAGCACGATCAAATGCTCAATCGGAATTAGCTAAAACAATTAGTTCTACAATGAAAATTGTTGGCGATAATTATGTTAACTCTACTGAGTTTAACAATAAAGAAGAAGTTACAGAGACTTTCAATGAAATGGCTCGTACTGTAGTTAACCAAGAATTGTCTGGAGCAATTAAGATTTGTGAAAAATTCACTAAAACTAGTGAAGGTAAATTCAAAGCATATTTAGCATTAGAACTTTCTGCTGATAAATTGGCAATGAAGTACAACGAAAGACTTTCTAAGGATGAAAAGATAAAGGCTGATTATAACTATCAGAAATTTAAAGATATTTTTGAAGCTGAAATGGCTAATTTAAATAACTAATATTTATCAAAATACTTAATAAAAAAGACCCTTTTAAGGGTCTTTTTTATTTTACAAACGAATTAACAAAGTTTGGAATAACAGTATTCTCAATTTCTTCTTTAGCGCCTTTGTAAGCGTCCGAATTAGCTGATTCTATATCTAATTGGATTCCTTTAATTTTATTAACCTGATCGCTAAAAACAATCAAATCGTTATTGTCTTTAACTTGTATAGTAAGGTTAAGGTATGCTGTAAACATTTTTTGACCATTTATAACTTGGCCCTTTTCTGTATTTGAGAAGATGCTCATAAATAGATCAGCATCTTTTTTGTTACTCACTGCAGTGAAGCCTAATTTGTTTAATGCAGATTCTGCTGCAAATTTTAATTCCGTACTTACTTTTTCTTTATTGAAATGCTTCTCTTGAGACACCACATAGATGTTAGGGGTGTAAACGTATGCCGGTATGTTAATTTGATGGGTTTGTATGCTCTCTATTAATTTCTTAATAAATTCATCACTAGTAGATTCGTTAATCCAGTCTTCAAAATTAATACTGACAAACATTTTCTGAATAGCTTCTGCAGAAGTTATTTTAGGAACTATTACTGTGAAAATTCCGTTTTCATCAGTTGTTTCGCTAAACTTTTCTACTTGCATAATAGAGGAGCTTATATTAAGCTTAACATTTTTTAAAGGCTGTTGGTTATGGTTAACTTGGATTTTTATGTCCCCAACTTCATCGCCAATCATTACCTTAATTTTTTTACCTACGTATTTCATTCTAAAATCGTCAACAAAAGATCGAAAACTAGAGATGATTTCGTTTCCTAAAAAGACATTTTTTCTATCGTATTCGGTATATAGGGGATCGCTTAAATAAGGTTTCAATATGCTTAGAGCACTAACGAAATTGATATATCTTTCTTGTGGTTTATTATAAGAATCATTAGCCTCGTTTAAATAGCTTTTAGATAACTCCATAGCTTCAAATTTTCTAGCTTCCTGAATTTCATTGTGCTTTTCAATGTTTAAACGGTAATAGACCCAGTACTCGTTTTTTTGAGTAAAAGTTCCGGCCATTTCGTATCCTTCGATATATTCGTCTGCTTTAACCTTTATGTTAGATTTAAACTCCTCTTCAAATCCGTACTCTCTTTCCATTTGTAGAAAAACAGATTCGGTAGCAATATTTACTTTTATCTGTGTGCTTAGGTTTTGTAATGCATTTTGTTGAGCAACCTGAATAAATTCTTCAGGATGCGTGCTTTTGTCGGCAATTCCTATGCCAACATAATATCCTTCAATTACAGGGTAGTTTTGCACCCAGGCAGGAGCAATGTTAATGGGTTCTTCTACTTTTTTTGTGGTGCCACAAAAAGCAAATAAAAATGCTAATGGGAGTAATAATCTATTCATTTTCGGGATTGTAATTATTTATTTTTCCACTGATTTGAGAAGCAGTAGATTTATAAATCTTGTCGTTTAGTTGATCGATGGTTAACAAGCTTTTTTTATTCTTAAACAAATTTCTTAGATTTCTTTTTTCACCTAAGTTTGAAGAAACAAAATCATCTTCGTGTGCTTTGTTTTGCCATTTCCAATTTCCAGGCATTAATTTATTGTAATTAACATTTGCAGTAGCGAAATTTACTTTATCAGATTCGTTAAGCTTTATAATTCCGTTTAATAATATTTCCCCAGTTTCTGTAGAAGTCAGTTGGTATTGAAACCCTACACTAACTTGGTTCATTCCGTAGTATTCTTTGTATTTTACCTTGTCGTATTCTTTTATGTAAAAATGCTTTTCGGTTTCTTCGTTGTACTTCTTGATTAGTCGTTCAAACCATGCTTTCTTAATGGTTTCGCTTAGTTTATCTGATTTCTTAGTGTAAGTAATTAAGTTCCCGGATAATATTGCTTTAGCTCCAATTAGTTGGCCAGCGTTTGCAGAAGTTGATTCGGATGTTTGTCCGCTTAATGCCAAGACTTGCTCGTCAATTATGGTAGAAGTTAGGCTTCTGTCAATTACTTTAATAAACGGATTGTTTAATTTAGTTAATTCGTTAAACAGATAAGCCGATATTGCTGCTTCTCCGCCTTTGTTTCTAGTTCCGTTTTTAAAATCTACAAAACCTATTGTTATCATTCCTGCCTCTAGGCAAAGTTGCTTTTTAGCTTTAGTGTCTTTGTAGTTGCTCGCAATTTTATTAAACTGTGCATAAGCTGATCTAAATTTATCGTTTTGCAAATAACTTATTGCCAATCGATATTTTGGCTCAAACTCTGCAACTTTTTCTAAGTCATCTACATCTTTATAATTTGGCTTTAGAAGTTTAATTTCTCTAAACGTATTTTCAGCTTCTAGAAAGGCCTCATTTTGAAGTAATTTCATCCCTTTGTCATATTGCTCTGCTACATATTCGTTTGTCAAAACATTGTAATCAGAAGTGTATTGAGTAGGTATGTCTAAAGAAACGTTCATTCGGCTACATCTTTCACTTAAGCGAGAAGCATCTCGATAGTGGTAAATAGCTTTTCTGTTTTCTCCGAAATTTTTAGTTTTAAAAAATTGGTCGAGATGATTATTTACTAAACGTTGACCACTATTTTTAAGTCCTGTTTTAGCAAGGCTATATTCTTTGTCTTTTTCAAGAGCAGAAAAATATAACTCAACGGCTTTTTCGAATTGTGCTTTTTCAAAAGCTTTATCTCCTTTTTTAGTTAAAGACTTTACCCCATTGCAAGAAATGATACTAAAGGAAAGGAATAATAGAAATGCAAAATATAACTTGTTCATCGGACAAAAGTAATCATTTTGTTGTTTAACATTTGGCAATTTTTTGTCGTCTTAAAAATTTATATTTGTTTAGTTAATTCAATAAAATCATTTCTCATGAAATTTAAAATTGTATTCTTATTTTTCTTTCCTATTTCTTTATTTGCTCAAAATTACGATGTCTTGTTTCTAGGTAATTCTTATACCTTTTATAATAATATGCCTAATTTAATTTCTCAAATAGCACTTAGTCTAGACGATACTTTAAACCCAACATCTAACACGCCGGGCGGATGGAAGTTGCAAGACCATGCAGCCCAAAATTCTTCAAGCTTACAATTGCTTAATCAACAAAAGTGGGATTATGTAGTTATGCAAGCTCAGAGTCAGGAGCCAAGTTTTTCTCCTTCTCAAGTAGAGCAGCAAACCTATCCTTACGCACAATCTTTGGTTGAATCCGTATTAGCAAACGATAGCTGCAGTGAGCCAATGTTTTTTATGACTTGGGGACGAAAAAATGGAGATGCCCAAGTCGGAGTAGGTTATCCTCCAGTAGCAACTTACTTAGGAATGCAAAGCAGATTAAGAAATTCTTATTTAGAAATGGGATTCGATAATAATAGTTCGGTATCGCCAGTAGGAATGGCTTGGAAGAAAAGCATAGAGCAAAATCCAGATTTCGAATTATATATTGGAGATGAGAGTCATCCTAATTTAGCTGGTTCTTATCTTAGCGCTTGCGTATTTTACTCTTCTATTTTTAAAAAATCTTGTGTGGGCTCTGATTTTTTCCCTCTAGGCTTAGACAGTGCGGATGTGCTAAACTTACAGGCTATTGCTAGTTCTGTTGTTTTAGATAGCACGGAGGTCTGGAATTTATTTGATGTTCAGAATGTAGAGTTAAATCGTACAGAAATTGATGGATATGATTTTATTGTAGAGGCATCTAATTACGATTCTATATATTGGGATTTTGGCGATGGTCAGTTTTCCGATCTTGATAGTGTCTTTCATTCTTATGAAATAAATCAAACGTATACGGTTGAGCTTTCTATTTTCTCTAAAAATAATTGTAAAAAAATAGAATTCAGTTATAATATCGACACATTTAACATAAGTGATGTGGAAGAATTACAATCGACTATTCGGCTTTATCCTAACCCTAGTAATAGGTATTTTAATATAGAAACAGAGGAGGCTTCTACTATTCAAGTATTTAACTTGCAAGGAAAGAAAATAATGGAAGTCATGAAAAACAACAGTTTTCAGCTCGATTTAGCAGGTGTAGAGAAGGGTTTATATACCATAAGGGTGATTGATCAAAAAGGAATTCAAAATTTTAAGATTATTAAAGATGAGTAAAAAGGAGGTCACTACTATGAAGCTATCATTAGCAAAAGGAAAGAAGTACAGCTTATGTACATGTGGTTTGAGTCTTTCTTTACCATTCTGCGACAACGAACATAGAGACTACAATCAAAAAAACAATACTAACTATAAGTCTTTAAAAATAGTAGTAGATACAGATGTGGAAGTCGAATTGAGTTCATCGCTTTGGAAATCTTAAAAACATCTTGAAAACTTATCGTCATTAATTTAGTTTGAAAACAATTCTCAATTACATTTATAAAAAATAAATAAGAATGAAAAAAATTTCTATTTCACTAGCTTGTCTTTTTTTCTCGCTCTCATTATTTGCTCAAACTCAAGCAGATTCTTTACTTACTACTCAGGAGATTAGTTTTAGAGATTCTATTGCAGCAATTAATCAGTCCAACGAAAATTTACAGCTTTTACAAGAAACCTATAATATAGCAACCGACTTTTTTGGTAATAAAGAATATGCTCCTGCTATAGAATCGTATTCCGAGGTGTTAGATATTGATTCCTTATATGTTAATGCTTTCTATAATAGAGCAGTTTGCTACAAAGAGCTAAACCGATTTGATGAGGCAATAGCTGATATGGCTCAGGTTTTTGTTTTAGATTCTACCAACGTAGATGCTCTTTTCCAGAAAGCAACTTATTTTAGTTTAAACAAACAAACTCAAGAGGCTAAAAGTGGGTTTCAAGAAATCAATCAGATTTTCCCTTCTAACGCTAAAGCTTTCTATCAATTAGGAGTCCTTCAGTATTTAGATAAAGAATACCAGAAGGCTATAGATAGTTATAGTCAAGCTATTAAAATTGATGGCCAATATACGTATGCTTATAATGATAGAGCAAGTAGCTACAGAGCATTAGAAAACTATAGTTCTGCAATACTAGATTATAACAAGGCTATTTCTATTGACCCTCAGTCATTTCTTTATAATAACCTTGGAAGTGCTTTAAAAAGGTCTGGCGATATAGATGGTGCGTTAGTAGCTTATTCTAAAGCAATTACTAATGATTCTGGCTACGAAATTGCATTTAACAATAGAGGTTCTATGTATTTTGAAGCTAAAGATTATGATAAAGCAATATCAGATTTTAACAAAGCAATTGATATTAATCCAAATTACTCTTTAGCTCTTGTAAATAGAGCTGCTGTTTTACAACTTCAAAAAAAGTATACCGTCGCTTTAGTTGATCTAAATAAAGCAATAGAGTTAAACATATCCAACGGAATAGCTTATTTAAATAGAGGGATTTCAAGAGAAATGCTAAGAGATGTAGATGGAGCTTGTGAAGATTGGCAAAAAGCCAGTGACTTAGGTGTTTCTAAAGGAAGAGAGTATTATATAAATAACTGCGAATAATGAAGAATTTAGTTACAATTGTTTTAGTACTGTTTAGTGGAGCACTTTTAGCCCAAGACATAGCGTTTAAAAAGTCAAATTTTAAAGACGATAAAGACGGATATAAATCTGCGGTGGATAATATAGAAAAAGGGGATGAGTTTTTAGAATTAGGAAACCAAGAGGTATTGCTAATGATTTTTGCTGGAGAAAACTTTTCAAAAGCGATAGAATTTTATCAATCGGCCTATGATTTTAATCCTAACAGTTCGGTCTTGAACCAAAAAATGGGAAATGCTTATTTATATACTAACGAGCCTTATAAAGCCAAAGCTTTTTTAGATAAGTCTCTCGAGTTAAATAGTGAGGATGCTGAGCCGTTTCTATATTTTCTTTTAGGAAAAGCATCTCAACTCGATAGAGATTTTGAAGCTGGAATAGATTTCTTTTTAAAGTACGGATCATTAGCAGATGATAAGGAATTAGAAATTTATAAAAAGCTTAACAGAAAGCACATTAAGGAATGTAAGAGTGGTGCCGAAATTTTTGCAGTAGAAAGAAGGGTTTGGGTTGATAACGTTAAGTCCTTAAATTCGGAATTAGATGACATCTCTCCTTGTATAAATGCCGATGCTTCTGAAATTATTATTTCTAGCGATAGAGCTGGAAATATGGATATTTATAAGTCGGCAAAACAAAAAAGAAAATGGGTAGGAGTAAATCCTATTCGAGAACTTAACTCTGATGTAGACGATATTGCTAGTGGTTTGGCTTATGATGGCCAGCGAATTTTATTGTTTAAAGATATAGATGGTCAGACCGATATTTTCCAATCTAAATTAGAAGGAACAAAATGGTCGGAGCCAAAAATTAAAATGTCTAAAATTGTTAATACCGAATTCAACGAAACTTTCGCTTCTTATGACCCAGAAGACATTAAGGTTTATTATGTAACTGACGGAGGGTATGGAGGAGATAAGAACATATTTTTTAGTGGTAAAAAAGATCCACAAGAAAAGTTTTGGGGTAAAGGCCAAAGTGCTGGTCAGTATGTGAATTCAGGTTTTCAGGAAGGGTCGGTTTATATTACTGCCGATGGTAACACCATGTATTTTAGTTCGCAAGGCCATAGCTCAATAGGTGGTTACGATATATTCGTTACCCATAAAGACGAAAGAGAAGCATGGGGACCTCCAATTAATTTAGGTTATCCTATTAATACCGCCTATGACGAATTGTATTTTACTATTTCTGCAAGCGGAAAATTTGCTTATTTTTCTTCTAATAGAAGTAATGGAATGGGTGGAATGGATATTTATAAAGCAACATTTTGGGGCGAGGATAAATTGCCTTTTGTAACTACCGAAGATAATTTAATTGCCAGTATAGCTTCTCCTATAGAAGACAATTATATTCCTGAAACAGTTGAGGTTGATGCTAGCAATAGTTTAACCGTATTTAAAGGAAGAATTCTAGACGGACTTCTACAGAATCCTGTAGAAGCAGTAATAAAAATATTTGATAACAAGACCGGTGATGAATATGCGGTTATGCGTTCTAACAGTGCTACTGGTAAGTTTTTATTGTCTTTACCATCAGGATTAAACTATGGTATTTCTGTAGAAGCGGATGGTTATTTGTTTCACTCGGAAAACTTCAACTTACCAGAAGGATCATCTTATAACATGATTAACAAAGATATTGAGTTGAAAAACATTGATATAGGAAGTAAAATTGCTCTAAGAAACGTCTTTTTTGATACTGGAAGAGCTGAGGTTAAGTTAGACTCTTACCCTGAGTTAGATCGCCTTATACAGCTAATGAATGATGTTCCAAGTCTTAAGATAGAACTCTCTGGTCATACCGATAATGTAGGAAGTGTGGCTTCTAACCAGAAACTATCGCAAAGAAGGGCGGAAGCAGTACGTGGGTACTTAGTAAGTAGAAGTGTAGACGGATTACGAATTACAGCTATAGGATATGGTTCTCAAAGACCAGTGGATAGCAACGATACTAAAGAAGGAAAAGCAAATAATAGAAGAACAGAATTTGAAATAACAGCCAATTAATAAAAACTTAAAGCCATCATGAACTTATTTTCTAAACTATTACTCATCCTATTTATAGTTGGGTTTGCTTATTATTATTTTAAATACATAAGAAAGCCAAATCTTAAATTAAACGAAATCGAGATAGTAACTCTAGATGGAGACTTTATTGATATTAAGCAATATGTTGGCAAACCTTTGGTTGTTAATTTTTGGGCTACTTGGTGCGGCCCTTGCATTAAAGAATTGCCAAACTTTGAAAAGATTAATCGCCAATATGGAGGTGAGCTTGTTTTCCTTCTTATTTCGGAAGAAAATCCTGCTAAGATATTGCCTTATAAAAACTCTTTTGATTTTGACTTTGTATTAAGCTCTAAGTCGTTTGAAGATTATGGAGTAAACACTTGGCCTACTTCTTATTTTTACGACAAAGATGGTAAGTTGGTAGACAAGCACAATGGTTCTTTAACTTTAGAAGATCTTGAGCAATATGTGGCTAAGATTATGCCTTCTTCTTCCATAAATTAAGCACTACACCCAAAATAACTAAAACGATTCCTAATAGGCTCATTATTTGGTAAGATTCTCCGAATAAAATATAACCTATGGCTAATGCGTAAATACTGCCGATGTATTTAAGGCTTATCATCTTGTTGGTAACCCCAGACTGAATTCCTTTAGTCATTAAGACCTGAGCGATTTGAGTAAAAATTCCCATCAGAATTATATATATCCAATCACCGTTTTCAGGATTCACCCAATTAAATAGACTTAACACTAGCATAATTGGTATGGATACTAGTGGGAAATATACCACTACTACAAGAGGGTGTTCGCTTTCCTTAAGTTTTCGAATACAGGTGTAAGCCAATCCAGAAAAAATAGCGGATACAATTCCTAATGCCATAAAAGATAGAGAAATTCGATTGTCAAATCCTTTCATTAATGCAACGCCTAAAAAAGAAATAGCAAAAAATAGCCATTGTTTTTTCTTCATTTTTTCTTTCAAGAAAATAGAAGCAAACACTACCGTAAAAATAGGAGAGAGGTACTGAATGGTTACCGCACTAGCTAAAGGTATGTTCTGAATAGTATAGAAAAACATTAATAGAGCTGTAGTTCCGAAAGCTCCTCTTAATAGTAATATTTTTCGGTTATTTCCTAGTACTGGAATTTTGAGTTTGTGTAAAATAGATACGCTAATTATCAGCGAAATTATCGATCTAAATAATATTAATTCTGTTGGAGGAATGTGAGGTAAATACTTCACGCAAATTTGCATGCAAGCAAAAGCTAGGGTAGAACCCAGCATATACAAAATACCTTTTCTCACTTCACTATTTTTTGAAGTGCTTTGGAAGCCGTAATTTTCCCTTGCTCAATATCTTTTTCTAACTGCTCTATTTCGGACTTATTGGTTTGATAAAATGTATCTAAAACCTTGTCTTTAATTAATTGATGGAACCAAAATTGATTTTGCTGGTTTCTTTTGGTTTCGAATAATCCTCTTTGTTTGTGCCATTGCTCAAACTCACAAATAGTATCCCAAAGCCAATCAATATTAGTATGTTCTATGGCCGATAATGTCTCTACCTTAGGAATCCACCCACTATCGGATGCTGGAAACATATGTAGTGCGTTTTTAAATTGCTGCTTTGCCTTTTTTGCTGCTAGTTGATTGTCGCCATCTGCTTTATTAATAAGAATGCAGTCGCCCATTTCCATTATTCCTCTTTTGATTCCTTGGAGTTCGTCTCCAGCTCCTGCCAATAGAAGTAATAAGAAAAAATCTACCATTGAATGAACCAATGTTTCCGATTGACCTACACCAACTGTTTCAATTAAAATGATCTCATAGCCAGCAGCTTCACAAAGTAGGATGGTTTCTCTTGTTTTTCGTGCGACACCTCCAAGAGTTCCTGCGCTAGGGGACGGGCGAATAAATGCTAAGTCATCAATGGCTAAGTCGTTCATTCTGGTTTTGTCTCCTAAAATACTTCCACCTGTTTTTTCACTACTAGGATCGATTGCTAAAACCGCAACTTTCTTTCCTTTTTTGGTAAGAAATTTTCCGAAAGATTCTATAAAAGTACTTTTACCAACACCCGGCACACCTGTTACCGCTATACGGATAGATTTACCAGTTTTAGATAGACAAGCCGATAAGATTTCATCGGCCATAAGCTGGTGCTTTTCCAGATTACTCTCTACCAAGGTTATTGCTCTTGCCAGAGATGTTCTGTCGCCTTCAATCAAAGAAGATATTATAGCTTCTATATTCACTTTACGTTTTTTATTAATTGCTCTAAAATATTAGTAGCAGCTTGAGCAATAACTGTTCCTGGTCCGAATATACCACTTACTCCACATTTGAATAAGAAGTCATAATCTTGTTGAGGTATAACCCCTCCTGCAATTACTAAAATATCTGGTCTACCTAATTTTTTTAATTCTTCAATTACGGTGGGTACTAAGGTTTTGTGCCCAGCTGCTAAAGACGATATTCCTAAAATATGAACATCGTTTTCGATAGCCTGTTTTGCAGCTTCCATTGGAGTTTGAAAGAGCGGTCCCATATCAACATCAAATCCTAAATCGGCAAAAGAAGTAGCAACTACTTTTGCTCCTCTATCGTGTCCGTCTTGTCCCATTTTAGCAATCATAATACGTGGTCTCCTTCCTTCAAGTAAAGAAAATTTGTCTGCTAATTTTTGGGTGTCTATGAAAAGTTGGTTGTTTTCTATTTCCATTTTGTATACGCCAGATATTGATCGGTTTTGTGCTTTATATCTCCCGAATATTTCTTCGCAAGCATCGGATATTTCTCCAAGTGTAGCCTCGTTTTCTGCAGCAGTAATTGCTAATTCTAAAAGATTGCCAGTTTCGTTTTTACAAGCTTCTGTAATCGCTAAAAGAGATTCTTTTACTTTACTTTCATCTCTATTTTCTTTAAGCACTTTTAGTCGCTTTAGTTGAGCGTTAAGTACCGAAGTATTATCCACTTCTAAGATTTCGATGTCCTGATCTTCTTTTTCTAATTTGTAAGCATTTACTGCAACTATAGTATCTTTTTTACTGTCTATTCTAGCTTGTTTTTTAGCTGCTGCTTCTTCAATTTTCATTTTAGGTAGACCAGTTTCTATGGCTTTAGCCATTCCACCTAATTTTTCAACTTCTTGAATATGACTCCATGCTTTTTGGGCAATATCATGAGTCAATTTTTCAACGTAATAAGAGCCTCCCCAAGGGTCAACACTTTGGCAGATGCTTATTTCTTTTTGCAAATGTATTTGGGTGTCTCTAGCAATTTTAGCCGAAAAATCAGTCGGCAATGCTATTGCTTCATCTAGAGCGTTGGTGTGTAACGATTGTGTTCCACCCATAACGGCAGCCATAGCTTCCACGCTTGTTCTACTTACGTTGTTGAACGGATCTTGTTCTGTTAAACTCCATCCACTAGTTTGGCAATGAGTTCTAAGTGCTAGAGATTTCGGATTTTTAGGATCAAACTGTTTTACTAGTTTGGCCCATAGCATTCGTGCAGCTCTCATTTTTGCAATTTCCATGAAATGGTTCATGCCAATTCCCCAGAAGAAAGAAAGTCTAGGAGCGAATTCGTCAATATCCATACCAGCTTTTAAGCCCGTACGAATATATTCTAGTCCGTCAGCAAGAGTATAGGCAAGTTCTATATCAGCACTTGCGCCAGCTTCTTGCATATGGTATCCCGAAATGCTAATACTATTAAATTTCGGCATATTACTAGATGTAAACCTGAAAATGTCCGATATAATTCGCATCGAATACTTGGGAGGATAGATATAAGTATTTCTTACCATAAACTCCTTCAGAATATCGTTCTGAATTGTTCCTGACAAGTCTTTTAAATCTACTCCTTGTTTTTTTGCAGCTACAATATAAAAAGCCATAATGGGCAATACAGCTCCATTCATAGTCATGGAAACCGACATTTTGTCTAAAGGAATTTCATTAAACAAAATATCCATGTCTTTTATAGAGTCTATGGCAACTCCTGCTTTTCCTACATCACCAACTACTCTTTGGTGGTCAGAATCATATCCTCTATGAGTAGCAAGATCGAAAGCTACGGATAGTCCTTTTTGTCCTGCGGCTAAATTTCTTCTGTAAAAAGCATTGGACTCTTCTGCTGTAGAAAAACCAGCGTATTGACGAATTGTCCAAGGCCTTACTGCATACATACTAGAGTAAGGACCTCTTAAGAAAGGAGGGAGGCCAGCAATAAAATCTAGGTGCTCTACTTTTTTGTTGTCTTCTTTGTCGTAATAATTCTGTATAGAAATCGACTCTGGCGTTTTCCAGCTTTCACGCTTTACTTCTTGGTATATTTGATAGCTTCCTAAACTAAATTGTTTAACTAAAGAATCGGTTAGGTGCTCAATAAAATAACTACCTGCACTAGGGTCGGCTACTTTGTTAAGGTAACTTTCTTCTTTAAGAAGTATTTGTTGGTTTCTAGCTAGTCTGTCAGAGAAATTATTATTACTCTCATAAGTATAATTGTACGGAAGAATTAGCAAAGAATCGCAAGTTCCGAAAACAGCCGATAAAGATTCGGTGCTAGTTTTTAATAAATTGTTGTATCCTAATTCTTGTTTTTTGTTTTTAGAACTAGAAACAGCCAAAATGTAGGGCTGAACTCCGTAAAGGCTAAAGTATATTTTTCTAAAAGCCCTTAGTTTTGCTATTTCTAAAAAATAGTTCGATTCTATCTCAAAAATAAACTGGCTTCTAGAGTATTTGCTGGCAAAATCTAAAGAGTCGCTTATTTGTTCTTTAACCGATTCTTTTTTGTTTAGAAAAGAAGTGTAGTAGAAATTAGCTAAGGCGTTCCCTTCACTTTTACCGTGAAAAGCTCCTTTAATTTCTTCATTGTTTAATTGTCTTTTTTCTACTAATTGTTCAAATTCTCTAACAATAGAAGGATTACTATCTTTAAAATCAATACGGATATATTGAATTAAAATATCTTTAAAAAGAAGATCTAGCTTATTGGCATTGCTTATGCAAAGAGCGGTGGCACCGCTATTCAAAGCCAATAAAGCTTTTTTATTTGCCTTTTTAGGATCAGTACCGTCAATTAATTGCATGATTTCCCAATCGGGATTATAGCTTACTAAAGAAGAATTTATCGATTGGTCTTTGTGGTAGAAAGGGGATACCTCGATTCCTTCAAAATTGGAAGAAATATCTTCTATTTTTTTAGTTTTTAAATCAGCCTCTATTTTTTCTTTCCATTGAAGACTGCTGTACGATTCAAATTCAGAATAAAAATCACTCATCCGATTCTATAATTATGATAACATCTTCGTTATCTTTTTTCATATTATATTTCTCTCTAGCAAACTTTTCTTGTGTTTCGGGATTGTTGTTAAGATTAAATAGAGCAGTACTGTCTTTTTGTATTTCCGATTTGTAAAACAACATTTCCTCTTTCAAGCTTTCTTTCTCGGCTTTCAGTTTGTATTGTCTAATCCAATTATGGGAATCAAAAAATGCTACCCATACCACTAGCAAAACAGTTAGAATAACATATCTGTTTTTAATGTAATTTGGTAATTGATGGTATAATTGCTTTAACTTTTCCATAAAACAAATTTAAAAAAAAGCCCTTTCCAATTGGAAAGGGCTGGATAAATTATCCTAAAAACGGATATTTGTAGTCTGTAGCAGGAACAAAAGTTTCTTTTATTGTTCTTGGTGAAACCCATCTTTGTAGGTTAAGAATAGAACCAGCTTTATCGTTGGTTCCAGATCCTCTAGCACCTCCAAACGGTTGTTGTCCTACAACTGCACCAGTTGGTTTGTCGTTAATGTAGAAGTTACCAGCCGCATTTTCTAGTGCTTTACTCGCTTGTTCGATAGCATATCTATCAACAGAGAATATAGCTCCCGTTAGCGCGTATTCGCTAGTCTGGTCAACTAGTTCTAATGTTTGAACCCAATCTTTTGGTTCGTATACATAGATAGTCATTACAGGTCCGAATATTTCTTCGCACATAGTTCTGAATTTAGGATTGGTAGTTACAATAACCGTTGGCTCGATAAAGTAACCTACTGATTTGTCATACTTTCCTCCTACAATAATTTCGGCGTCGTCTTGTCCTTTAGCGTATTCGATAAAGCTTGCGATTTTATCAAAAGATTGTTCGCTAATTACAGCGTTTATGTAGTTCGAAGGATCTTCCGGGCTTCCCATTTTAAATGATTTTACGTCTTCCACAACTTGAGCCTTAATTTGTGGCCATAAATTTGAAGGAACGTAAGCTCTTGATGCAGCCGAACATTTTTGTCCTTGGTATTCGAAAGCTCCTCTAGTTATTCCAGTAGCTACTTCGCTAGCAACAGAAGAGTGGTGTGCTACGATAAAATCTTTTCCACCAGTTTCTCCAACTATTCTTGGGTAGCTTCTGTATTTTTCGATATTGTTTCCTATTGTTTTCCAAAGGTGACGGAAAACTCCGGTAGAACCTGTAAAGTGAAGACCAGCAAAGTCAGGGTGATTAAATACTACATCACCCGTTTGAGGACCATCTACATTAATCATGTTGATTACTCCGTCTGGTAAGCCAGCAGCTTGGAACAATTCCATAATTACTTTTGCAGAGTATAATTGAGCAGGAGCTGGCTTCCAAACTACCACATTACCCATCATTGCAGGCGCAGCACAAAGGTTGGCACAAATAGAGGTAAAGTTAAATGGAGTTATCGCAAATACAAAACCTTCTAAAGGACGGTGCTCTAATCGGTTCCACATTCCAGGTAAAGATTCTGGTTGCTCACCATATATTTGAGTAACGTATTCTGCGTTAAATTTAAAAAAGTCGATTAATTCGCAAGCTGCATCTATTTCTGCTTGAAATACATTTTTAGACTGAGCAAGCATTGTTGCAGCATTAACTCTAGCTCTGAAAGGACCAGTTAACAGTTCTGCAGCTTTTAAGAAGATAGCAACTCTTTGGTTCCATGGCATATCTGCCCAAGCTTGTTTGGCATCTAAAGCAGATTTTATAGCAGCACGTACATGATCCTGATTTCCTACACTAGCTTTACCCAATACGTGTTGGTGATCATGAGGAGGGGTCATGTTTATTGTTTGGTCGCAAGTAATTTGTTCGCTTCCGATATATAAGGGCACGTCTATAGTGCTGTTTTTCATACTTTTATAAGTTCTCATTAGCTCCTCTAATTCTGGGCTTCCTGGCTCATAAGATTTTACCGGTTCGTTGCTAGCAACTGGTACGTTATAAATTCCTTTAGACATAATCGATTTTTTAGTTAAAAGTTGTGCAAATTTAAAGCTTTATAAGATTAAAACAATCCTTTAGAGCTCAGTTTTTGATAACCCAGTAGTTGATCGTAATCAGTTCCTAATGGGCGGTAATAAATATAGATAAAATAGTCGTTAATGGTTTCGTAGTGAGTACCTTCTATAAAACGATTAATACTTTCGCCATCGTCTTTCTTTAAAATGTATTCGTAATTATAATATCCTTGTTTTAAATAGATACTGCTTTGGTATCTTTTTGTTTCTTGATTAAAGATCATTTTGTGGCTTGGTAAAAAATCGTAGTCCGATATGTGCCCAAATACATATAAATCTCCGTGAGTAATTTCTCTGTCGTAAGGGAGACTAAAATTTACTAAAGCATAATCTGCTTCTATTTCCGAATTTGTTCCTTCTTGTACTTTAATCAGTTTTTTTCCATTAATATCCCTTATACTAGAGTAGGTTTGAAAACTTCTTTTGATGTCTGTTCTTAGTACTACTACATTGGTATCGTTTTCAAAAGAAATGTTTGCTAGCCTTTCCGATAGGTAGCGCAAGCTTTTAATTTCGAAAAAACGGTATTCGTTTCCTCCATCAAATAAATTAAAATCTTCTTGGTCGTAAATTAATTGGCCGTTGTTTACAAAGTTGGGTTGCAGGCCACTAATGGCATTATCCCATCTGTTGTTTTGTGATATAATTACTTTAATGTCATTAAACGGATCGTTTATAGTGAGCCCGGAATGGTTAAGGGTAAAGTCTATTTCGTGTTGGTAGTTTCTTTGATCTAGATCAGTTGCTCTTTTAACGCTTCCGGTTACTTTTATTTTATTGTCGATTATTCGCATCCTTTTGCTAAGAATAACTTCTTGTGGATAGTCTTCGTCAAAAACATGAATGATATAATTGCCAGAATAAAGAGGAACCATATTTTGAGAAGGAATAGTAGTTCTGTAGTGGCTATAAAACTGAATAGTGTTGTAAGAAGACTGCGGACTTTCTATATAGTCTTGGTCGAAGCCTTGTAGGTATTCGCTTTTAAATAAATCGGAGGGCTGCCATTGGCTATTGCAATGTATAAGAGTGTAAAACAGGTTTTTAGGTGTCTGGTCTAAATCGTCAAAAGACAAAAGAAGTTTTTCTTGGGAAGATAAGTGAATAATGGGTTCTTGCAGTTCGTTTTCTAAAGGGTGTAGTAAAACCGTATGAATAGACTTTAAATGAGACTTATCCATATAATAAGTTGAGTCTAAAGTTTTTTGGCTTTGGTCATCTGTTAATTCGTCTTGGTCGTCGGTATTTACTATTTCGTCATTGTCAGAGTACAAATCTTGGGAAACGCTTAATTCTTTAGTATTCTTGCACGAAAACACTGCTAAAACAGCAAATAAAAGGATCAGATTTTTATTAAAAAACAGCATAAATTCTAGAGATATTGTTAATGTGTAGGGCTCACCTTATTTAGAATCATTATAAATTATAAATTCTTCTTTAAATTTAGATAAACAGATACGATACAAATGTATATTTTTGCAGACGAAAAAAATAATTTTCTTGAAAAGATGTCAAAAGATATCAAATTAAAAAAAGGTCTTAATATTAATCTCTCAGGAGAGGCCGACAAAGTATACGCAAACGTACCATCCTCAAATCTTTATGTGGTAAAACCTACAGATTTTCACGGATTGACTCCTAAACTTGTTGTGAAGGAAGGCGATCAGGTGATGTCCGGAACTACCTTATTTTTTGATAAGTACAACGAAGCAGTAAAGTTTTCTTCTCCAGTAAGTGGGGTAGTTACTTCTATTGTTAGGGGTGCTAAAAGAAAAATAATGGAAGTGGTTATTACGGCTGAAGCTGAGAATAAGTATAGAGCGTTTGAAAAAATCGAAAGTGGTGACTTGTCGCGTAAGCAGATAGTTAATCATATGCTAGAAAGTGGTGTTTGGCCATTTATTCGTCAAAAGCCATATGATGTTATTGCTAACCAAAACGATGTACCTAAGTCGATTGTAATTTCTTCTTTTAATACGGAGCCATTATCTGCCGATAATGATTTTGTATTACACGGATTAGAAAAAGAATTCCAGTCTGGGATTCAAATTCTAAAGAAACTTACGGATGGTGTGGTTCATTTAAACGTGGATAGTAGTACCAATCCGTCTAAAGTTTTTACCGATACTGTAGGAGTGGAGATCAACCAATTTTCTGGTCCTCACCCTTCTGGTAATGTAGGAGTTCAGTTACATCATATTGACCCGATCAATAAAGGCGATGTGGTATGGTATTTATATCCTCAGGATGTATTGGCTATATCCAGATTGTTTTCGGAAGGTAAATACGATGTATCTAGAATAGTTGCTCTTACTGGTTCTCAAGTTATGAAGCCTAGATATTACAGAATCATTGCTGGATCTTCTATTTCCAACATGATTGTCGATAATTTAAAAGATGGCGAAAACAGGTTTATTAGTGGTAGCGCTTTAACGGGTAAGCAAATTTCTAAACAAGGAGCTATTGGTTTTTACGATACACAAGTAACTGTTATTCCTGAAGGAAACTACCAAGAATTTTTGGGTTGGTTAGCTCCGGGTTTAAACAAGTTTTCTATGTCTAAAGCATATTTCTCATGGTTGTCACCATCTAAAAAATACGATTTAGATACCAACTACCACGGAGAAGAGCGTGCTTATGTTGTTACGGGTCAGTACGAGCAAGTATTGCCTATGGATATTTATCCTATGCAACTAATAAAAGCGTGTTTGATACAAGATATTGAAGCGATGGAAAACCTTGGTATTTACGAGGTTTCACCGGAAGATTTAGCGCTTTGCGAATTTGTATGTACTTCTAAAATGGAGGTGCAGTCTATTATTCGTAATGGTCTAGATTTAATCAAAAAAGAGTGTAGTTGAACATTTTATTTATACTATGAAATTATTTAAAAATTTATTGAATTCGGTTAAGCCACTCTTTTTAGAAGGTGGCAAGCTGGAAAAATTATATCCTGCCTACGATGCATTCGAAACATTTTTGTTTGTTCCGGATCATACTACTCATAAAGGATCTCACGTTCGTGATTCTATTGATTTAAAGCGTACTATGGTTATGGTTATCGTTGCACTTATTCCTTGCTTAATGTTTGGGATGTGGAACGTAGGACATCAGTATTACTTAGCTCTTGGCGAAACACAAACTATGTTTGCCAAATTCGTATTAGGATTCTGGAAGTTTATGCCACTTATTATCGTTTCATACGGAGTTGGTTTAGCGGTAGAGTTTGCTTTTGCGGTTTATAGAGGTCACTCGGTTAACGAAGGATACTTAGTAACGGGTTTACTTATTCCTCTAACTATGCCAATTGATGTTCCGCTTTGGATGCTAGCTATTTCGGTAATCTTTGCCGTAGTTATCGGTAAAGAAGTATTCGGAGGTACTGGAATGAATATTTTAAATCCTGCTTTAACGGCAAGAGCATTTTTGTTCTTCGCTTATCCTATTTATATGTCGGGAGATAAGGTTTGGGTACATGGTGCAATGGTCGATGGTTATTCTGGTTCTACTATTTTAGGAGAATTAGCTGCCAACAACAGCTGGACTGCTTTAAGTGGTGGTTGGAGTTGGATGGAAATGATGATAGGATCGATTCCCGGTTCTGTAGGAGAGACTTCTTTTATAGCAATTGCTATTGGAGCATTAATTTTAATGGCTACAGGTATTGGTAGTTGGAGAATTATCCTTTCTACTTTTGCTGGAGGATTTGTAATGGCTACACTATTTAATATGTGGGGAGCTAATGAGTTAATGAGTACTCCTGCAAATATTCAGCTTATCATAGGTAGTTTCGCATTTGGAGCAGTATTTATGGCTACAGACCCTGTTACAGGATCTCAAACCAATAGAGGGAAATACATCTACGGATTTTTAATTGGTGTATTTGCTATTTTGATTAGAGTATTTAATCCGGCTTATCCGGAAGGAATGATGTTAGCTATTCTGTTAATGAACATATTTGCTCCATTGGTGGACCATTATGTTATTGAAGGGAATATTAAAAGAAGGTTAAAAAGAGCAATCGCATAATTATGGACGTAAATAAGAATTCATATACATTTGGTTTTGCAATAGTAATGGTTGTTGTAGTAGCAAGTTTACTCGCTACTGCCGCTATTAGCTTAAAGCCATTTCAAGACAAAAACATAGTTGCTGAGAAAATGCAAAATATCCTTACTACTATTGGTGTGGATGTTAGCAGAGAAGAAGCAGCTCAAGCATTTGAAGATAACATTACCGAATCGTTTGTTTTAAATAACAAAGGAGAAGTTGTAGAAGGCGATGCCTTTGTTGTTGATTTAGGTGTAGAAGTTAAAAGAGACATGAACGAGCAGCAACTGCCTGTTTTTGTAAGCGAAAAAGAAGGACTAAAAACATACATTTTACCAATGAGAGGTAAAGGGTTATGGGGTCCTATTTGGGGATATTTAGCCTTACAGAACGATATGTCTACTATTTCTGGAGCTGTATTCGATCACAAATCGGAAACACCAGGTTTAGGAGCAGAAATTTCTTTGGGATGGTTTCAAGAGCCATTTATTGGTAAAACTATTTACGATGGAGAAACATTGGTTTCTGTTAAAGTTGTAAAAGGTGGAGCTAAAGAAGATGACATGCACGGTGTAGATGGTATCTCAGGTGGTACGATTACTGCCAATGGGGTTAGCAATATGCTCGAAGAAAGATTAAATATGTATGCTCCATATCTGCAATTAAAAAGAAATGAAATGATGGGTATGGAAATGGACAGTTTAAATATCGATACTGTTTCCGGATTCACTTCTAATATTATAGTACAATGAAACACGAAGCACTATTTTCTAAAAAGAATCGAAAGTTATTAATCGATCCTTTAAACGACAACAACCCTGTTACTACTCAAGTATTAGGTATTTGTTCTGCATTAGCAATTACGGTTCAGTTAAAACCAGCTATTGTAATGGCAGTTTCTGCAATGGTAGTAATGACAATTGCCAATGTGTTAGTTTCTTTCATGAGAAATTTAATTCCTTCTAGAATTCGAATTATTGTTCAGTTAGTTATTATTGCTGCGCTTGTAATTTTGGTTGACCAAGTGCTTAAAGCATTTGTTTATGATGTGAGTAAGGAACTTTCGGTATTTGTTGGTCTTATTATTACCAACTGTATTATTATGGGGCGACTAGAAGCATTTGCTTTAGCTAACACCCCTTGGAAATCTTTCTTGGATGGTTTAGGAAACGCATTCGGTTATGCTTGGATTCTAATTGCAGTTGCTTTCTTCCGTGAGCTTTTAGGAGCTGGAACATTATTTGGCTATCCTGTTTTAGAAAAATTAGGATTGTACGAAATGGGGTATGAAAACAATGGTATGATGATATTACCTCCGATGGCACTAATTACGGTTGGTATTATTATTTGGGTACAGAGAGCAAGAAATAGAGATTTAATCGAATCCTAATAAAAGATAGATATGCAAGATTTAGTAAACATTTTTGTAAAATCGATTTTTATCGATAATATGGTATTCGCCTACTTCTTAGGAATGTGTTCTTATTTGGCGGTATCAAAAACAGTAAAAACATCGGTAGGTTTAGGTTTAGCGGTTGTTTTTGTTTTAGGAATAACGATTCCGATTAACTACTTATTAGAAAACTATGTATTAAAGCAAGGGGCTTTATTATGGACAGGAAACGAAAGCTTTGCTAGCGTTGATTTGAGCTTTTTAAGTTTCATTATGTTCATTGCTATTATTGCTTCCATGGTTCAGTTAGTAGAAATGATTGTAGAGAAATTTTCACCTGCTCTTTATGGTTCACTAGGTATTTTCTTGCCACTTATTGCAGTAAACTGCGCCATTTTAGGGGGTTCGTTATTTATGCAAGAAAGAGGATATAACTCTATTGTAGAGGCTACTGTTTTCGGATTAGGTTCTGGAATTGGTTGGTTATTAGCAATTGTTGCTATTGCTGCAATTAGAGAGAAGATAAGGTATTCCAATATTCCAGGACCACTAAGAGGTTTGGGTATAACATTCATCATTACAGGTTTAATGGGGATAGCGTTTATGAGTTTCATGGGTATTGAATTATAATTCAATTTATAGATAGACAATGATATTATTAAGTACAACAACAATTTTTTCGAGTGTAGCCATATTCCTTTTAGTTATATTGGTTTTGGTAGGAGTATTACTATTTGCAAAGTCAAAGTTAATGCCAGCCGGAAAAGTAAAAATTACAATTAACGGTCAGAAAGAAATCGAAGTAGATGGCGGTTCTTCTTTACTAACTACACTAAGTAACGAGGGTATTTTTCTTCCTTCTGCTTGTGGTGGTGGAGGTACTTGCGTACAATGTACTTGCCAAGTAACTAGTGGTGGAGGATCGATCTTACCTACTGAGGAGCCACACTTCTCTAGAAAAGAGATAGAGCAAGACTTCCGTTTGGGTTGCCAGGTAAAGGTAAAAGAAGACATGGAAATTATTATTCCGGAAGAAGTATTCGGAGTAAAGAAATGGGAAGCAACAGTAGTTTCTAACTATAACGTTGCTACATATATTAAAGAATTTATTGTAGAAGTACCCGAAGATATGCCCTATGAGGCTGGTGGTTACATTCAAATCGAAATTCCTAACTGTGAGGTTCCTTTTGCTGAAATGGATATTACTGCTCACCCTGAAGACCATCCGGGAGAACCTAATAAGTTTGAAGGTGACTGGAAAGACGGAAACTTTGCTTTGCGTCATTTAGTTATGAAAAATGAAGAAGAAGTTGTTCGTGCTTACTCTATGGCTTCTTACCCTGCTGAAGGAAGAAAAATTATGCTTAACGTAAGAGTTGCTGCTCCACCTTGGGATAGAGCTAAAAACGCTTGGGCTGATCTTAACCCTGGAGTTGCGTCTTCTTATATTTTCGGTCGTAAGGCTGGTGATAAAGTAATTATTTCGGGTCCTTATGGAGAGTTCTTTATAAATAATTCGGAAGCAGAGATGTTATATATAGGTGGAGGTGCTGGTATGGCTCCAATGCGTTCTCACTTATACGAACTATTCAAAACACTTAAAACAGGCCGTAAAGTATCTTACTGGTACGGAGGAAGATCAAAAGCGGAGCTATTCTATATAGAACATTTCCGTTCTTTAGAAAGAGAATTTAAAAACTTCAAGTTTCACCTAGTTCTTTCTGATGCACAAGAATCGGATAATTGGGTAGCTAAGAAAGACTTAAACGATACAGAGGGAGACGGATTTGTTGGTTTCGTTCACCAAGTAGTGATAGATCAATACTTAACTAAACACGAAACACCAGAAGATATCGAATTGTATTTCTGTGGACCTCCACTTATGAATCAGGCCGTTCTTAAAATGGCAGATGATTGGGGTATCCCAGACGAAAATGTTCGTTTCGACGACTTTGGAGGATAAAAACAAAAAGACCCGCTATTTAGCGGGTCTTTTTTTAAGGGTTTATATAATTGTTTGAAATATAGAAATTATCATTATTTTCTCTTATTTCCATTAAACTAAATGTTACGTTATAATTGTTAACTAACATGTGTTCTGTCTTTTCTAAAGTTTCTAAAAGTTTCTTTTTTACATTTACTGGTTCCATATCTTGAATAACAATATCTAAATTAAATGAATTTTCAATTATTGGCCAAAGAATAGCTTTATCAATAGTTTTATTGAAAAATGGAAATGAATATCCTATGATGATTAGTTTTTCTGTCTGTTTTGTGCTTTTTTTAACAAGGTTTAAAAAGTCATTATTTTCTTCCCAACTAAACGATAGAAGAGAATTTATTGTATCAAAAGATTCTAGAGTGTATTTGTATTTTTCCAACATTTCAATATAAACTTTCTTTGCTAAATTATCATCACTTTTTAAATCTGAATTGAATTTATGACTATGAAAATCGTATTCACCTCTTCTCATCTTGTCAGTATATCCAATACTCCCGTTTAATCTGTAGATACTTCCTTCGTTTGATGGGTTCATAAATTTATTTTTAATTCCTAAAACATCTCTTATCTCTTCTAAATCATTAAAATTTGTGTCGTCGAATAATTTTATATAGGCATCCTCAAGCATATAATCATAATTCCAATTCAGAATTTTTACATTTTCTCTCATTTTTCTATTTACCAGCATTGTAGAAAAAAAAGCAATGTATCTTTTATCTATAAATTCTTTTTTGTTAATGTTCGTTTCATGGAAGAAAGACATACATAATGAGAATACAAATGAGTATTGTTTAATATGTCTAATGTTATTGTTATTTCTAATAATTTGATCAAAAGTTATTTTTTTATTAAGTTGTTCTTTTAATTTATTTAATATTCTAACAAAATGTTTATCTGTTTCTGTTAATCTTCTATCTTCTAATATTTGGATAATATTTTCGCTGTGACTCGTGTTCTTACAGCCATTAATAAATGACAGAAAACTATTAATAAAACTTTCAAATTGATTAGCAACTGGCAGAGTTCCCACCAAATATTACAGACTACGATTATTTATGTCCCTACCCAATAGAGAGTTACGATATAAATTTAAAAACCAGTAGCCTAAGTATTCAAAATGGAATAGCGGTACAATTTGGTCCTAACCCTGCTAACGAGGGGTTTTATATTCGTTGGCGAGGAAATAACCTTTCTGGAGTACTAAATTTCAGTCTGTACGATATAAACGGTACGAAACTAAAAGAGCAAAGCTATAAGGCTAATAGCCCCGAGCAGTGGATAAATACCACAACTCTTGCTACAGGAGTTTATGTATGGAATTTAGAATATGAAGGGAATACTATCGCCACAAGGAAAATAGTAAAACAATGAAAATACATTGCTCTTTATTAGTAAACTTAAAACTGAGTTTTTAATCTAACTCAATTAAGGAAACATCAATAATATTCGTTGAATCTTGTACGAATCTAAAATCTGTAAATCCTTTTTTTCTATGGAACGTGAAGTATGCTTCAAACTTTGAATCCAATGATTCAAGACTTGACTTTGCATAAATATCAAAGATGCTATCTCCTTTTATATCTGTAACTGTATAGTTCGATTTGATTCTTTGACCATTTAATTCTTCAAAACCTCTTATCACAGTAATACTGTTACTCCAACGATCATTGATTTCCATAGGAAACCTTACGTCAGGAAAAGGAAATGCCTCAAGTATTTTCAATGGTCCTAATCTTGGCGGATGTAACCAAATTCGATCATTTTCTTCATACACTCCTGTAGTACTGGTTGAGCTAACTTTGTCTCCATTAGTGTTGTCAATATATTCTGCTTTCCAAATTATTTTATTTTGAAAGAGTGAAAACATGCCACTTTGTGTTTCTAAGCTAAGACCTGTGAATGTATATGTGCTATCAGATAATTCTACAATGTAATTCCACTTTTCTCCAGATTTATAAATCTCATTATTGGGTTTATTGCAACCAGTAAACGTAAATACAATCAAAATTAGAATAAAAAATTGTGGGGCAATGCCCACAATTTTATTTAGATAAGATTTATGAATCATGTTTTTCCTCTTCAATTATTATTGAATTCAACAAACTTCCACTAATTTCAACCTGATTAACTTTTGCAATCGAGTATTCATCACCTGCTTTGTAATTTCTATCAAATTGCAATTTAATAAAATCTCCATAGAATGTAATGCCATTTGGGATTTGTATTTTTGCAGCTCCACCAATATCTACGCCCCATGATGATGTCGTTGTAGAACTACCATCAGAATTTGACACTGTAACAGATTCATAGTGGGCAGAAACCAAGGCTAGTAATCCTAAAGCAATTGGCCACCAATTAGCATCTGGACTTTCAGGAACATTAATAATTTCACTGAATACTTCCTCACCTTTGTTTTGACCAATAATCCTTACGGTTTTAGGCAGCAGCCAACTATTGACTACAAGCTGGATTTGACCATTAACCTCAGTTAAAGCAAGTTCACCATTTACTTTGGTTCTATTTTCCATATCCATTCCTAAAAAACGAAAGTTGATAGAATCTCCTTTTAGCAACGATACTTCTGACATTTTTAAATCCCAAACTTTGCTATAATTTGTGTCAATTTGTACACCGTCAAAACCACTTTTTGAGATGTTAGAAACATGCAGTTGGTTATCTTTAATACTTAACTCTGCATCTCCCATTGGATAGTGTATTAAACCATTAAATTCTAATGAACGCATAATTTATATTTTTTATATCTCACGCTTTTTCTTTTTTTGGAGTGAAAACACTTGCAATATTGCCACTTAAGAAAAATAATATCTTA
>TARA_B110000908_G_scaffold36539_1_pt1 | contig 32955 bp, 32 predicted proteins | sample TARA_B110000908 | Tara Oceans TARA_B110000908 (sample SAMEA4398067) | marine metagenome | biome: Polar Biome; feature: [DCM] deep chlorophyll maximum layer (ENVO:01000326); material: water (ENVO:00002006), including particulate matter (ENVO:01000060) such as... | depth 36 m
CCTTTCATCTTCGCCTCCATGGCTTTAAATTTTTCCCGCGCGTCCGCACCGTAACTGTCCGGCACAAGCTGATGAACTAACCAAAGGAAAATATCTCCTACGGCAGATTGACCGGCTTCGACTCCTACCAATCCTGGGACAACCGATGATGTCACCTGACCGCAAAGGCCGGGAACATCTGCTACGTCGGAATCAGCCACGGTGATATCACAGGTGGACGTTCCTAGGACTTTGACCATGGTTCCTTTTTTCACGCCGGCACCCACCGCCCCCATGTGGCAATCGAATGCTCCCACGGCAATGGTTAGACCTTCTGGCAGGCCGAGCTTTTCTGCCCACACCGCGCAGAGGGTTCCTGCTGGGGTGTCGGATGCGTAGGCCTTTTCAAAAAGGCGCGATCGTAAATCTGATAGAGCTGGATCCAATTGACCGAGAAATTCTTCATCCGGCAGGCCATTCCAGTCGTCATTATACATCGCCTTATGCCCTGCTGAGCAAATCGACCGTTTCAACGTCTGTGGATTCGTATCCCCAGCGAGAACTGCCGGTAGCCAATCGCAATGTTCCACAAATGAATGCGCCGCATCGAAGACTTCAGCATCGATATTTTTGAGATGGAGAATCTTTGACCACCACCACTCGGAGGAATACACCCCGCCACACTTGGCGAGGTATTCGGGTCGCAGCTCTTTGGCCAGTTCGGTAATTTGCTCAGCCTCACGATAGGATGTGTGGTCTTTCCAGAGCCAGACGTTGGCATTGAGGTTGTTTTTGAAACGATCATCCAAAGCCAAGGGCGTGCCCGTGGCATCAACAGGGATCACCGTAGAACCCGTTGTATCTATGCCTATACCTACAATATCTTCGACGCTAAAAGCGGCATCGGCTACTTGTGCTTGTTCAATAGCTCCTCGGATAATGGTCACGCAGCCGTCCAAGTAATCCTGAGGATTCTGGCGAGCTAGGTTGGGGTCACTTGGGTCCGTTAGAATACCCTGCTCACCAGATGGATATGGAAATACCTCGCTGCCGAGTTCCTGACCATTCTCTAAATTAACTACCAAGGACCGACACGAATTCGTCCCGTAGTCGAGGCCGATGGAATATTTAGGCATCTTGTTAATTGTTAGCTCCGATAAAATCGATCACCCGTTGGTTGAAGTCCTCGAGGTTCTCCCAGTGGAAGGCGTGACCTGAGTCGGGGTAAAGATGTAATGTGCTGTTAGTGAGTGTTGCGTGGATCTCCTCTGCCATCCATCGGGGAGTGAAAACATCACCCTCACCACCGATGACCAAAGTAGGTGCAGTGATGTTTTTTAACTGGTCCAAGGTGTTGTGGTTAATACACGCTGCAGCCTGCCCATGGACTCCATGTAGGGGCTGGGGGTTAGGGTCTTCCGATGCGCCCTGACGACCTTCTAACATCGAAGCATACACCTCGGCATCATCCCAGCTACGTTTATGGAAAATAAGCAACTGAATCCACTCCATGAATGCCGCCGGTGTGAGATGGGCTTTGGTCTGTTTCATGTGTTCGAAGGTGGACGCCGCGTAGGCATCACAACGTGCCCAAGAACACATCAACACAAGGCTCTGAACTTTTTCAGGGTGCCTGAGTGCCAGCTGCTGACCGATGATACTTCCCATGGAACAGCCAACGACGTGGGCTTTTTCGATACCAAGGCCGTTCATAAGATCAGCGTAGTCGTCTGCCATCATCTCTGAGCTGTAATCGCCTGGCGGTTTATCGCTCTGACCTACGCCACGGTTATCAGCAGTGACGCAGCTGAACTGCTCGCTCCAGACATCGACATGGGCCTCCCACACCGCTCCTGGCGCAGTAATTCCCATGATGCAAATGACGGGGATTCCGTCGTTATTCTCGCCATGCAACTCGTAGTGCATAGTGAATTCATTTGTTGTATGAGTGGGCATTGTGTCTAGGAGTTAATTGATGGAATGAGAGTTTCTTTAATCCATTTGCCATCGTGAATAGTGACACCATCGGGATCATCCACCGCTTGTGGAGCTTCGTCTTCGCAGATGATCCAGCCCTTGTAGTCCTGATCGCTAAGCCACTGAGTGATGCCTTGGAGATCGACTTTTCCTTCACCCATGAGAGCAAATTCTGGATTGCCGTCCCAGTCCTTGTAATGGACGTGGTTAATGAGACTGGAGTATTGCTTCATCTTAGTGAGAGGATCCATTCCCCCGTTGATGATGTGACCCACATCTGGAGTCCATCCTGTAACCGAGCTATCGAGGCCTTCGATGATGACGGTGTAGTCCTCCTCAGTTCTATTGGTAGATTCCTCGGGGGAGTTTGGGTGGAAGCTGCATGGCACACCGGCATCGGTGGCACGGCGTGATACGGCATTGACATTGGCCACGAGGTTTTTGCGACGTTGCTCAAGATCGTGGCGACCATTTGGCATCTGCACGGTGCAAAGAAGGGCACCTGGAAATTGTTTGAGCAGCTCGATGGTTTGAGCGGCATCAGCGATTTCCTTTTCCGTTTCCTCCGGATGGTTCCAATCCTGAACAAAGGCGATCGCAGCAAGCTCGATACCATTTCTCTTCAGACTTTCTGCCAGTTTTTCTGGATCGGCTAGATCGCCCATCCAAAAATGCATCGGCTCAATTCCGGCCATTCCCGCCTTAGCGGTTACTTCGATCATATGATCGAGCTTGTTATCCCAGTAGGCTCCTGATTCTTTCATGAACCAGGTGTAGCATTCGTTTCCAAATTTCATTATATTTTAAGTTGTTAGTTTTTATGTTTTTCGATCATTGCCTTAGTAAAGGCGAATCCATCACGGCAAATATCCATGCGTGGATTAAATTCACGCCATACGTTAATCGCATTGGCAAAATCAAGACTGTCCCGTGAAAAGGCTTCAATGCAATACCAGCCGTCATAGCCTGTTTTGGCGATCGAGCTGAAAACCTCGTCCCACGCAACATTGCCCGAACCAGGAGTCCCTCGGTCATTTTCACTAATATGCACGTGAGTCATCACCGGAGCAATGTCAGCCACGGCGCCGGCAAAGGATTTTTCCTCGATGTTCGCATGGTGGGAATCAAACATACCGCGTAGGCTAGGATGATCCACCATATCGACCAATTTTCGAAGCTGGGTCATGGTGTTGCAGAGGTAACATTCAAATCGGTTCAGTGCCTCAGGCGTGAGGGTAATTCCTGCCGTGGCCGCATGTTCAGCTGCCTCGCGAAGCACATCCGCACTACGCTTATACTCATCTTCCTGCGGAGAGTTACGCGAAAAGGTGGCAAAGGCTGAATGAAACGGACCACAAATGTTTTTACCGCCTGCGGCATGCATGTTGTCGATGGCCTCCTTGATTTTATCAAGACCAGCCTGTCTTACCGAGGCGTCTTCAGAAATGGGGTTCTCATCCGGGCCAAGACCAAGGCAACCATTGAGCTCCATACCAATCGACTTGAGAAAGTTCCCAAGTTCGACGTAGCCGGGCCGATCATTCTCGGCGAGAAAGATCTCGATACCATCGTAGCCAATCGCTTTTAGCTCACCAATGTCTGCGTAATGTTCATCTGTGATGTGGGTCGACCACAGATGCGTGTTCATTCCAATTTTCATTAATTTATTTGTTAGGCGCCGTATTATTCACGTCCACCATCGTGCTCAAAATCGTGTTCCAAGTATCCTGTTTTTCAAGTTCTGCATTGGGGAACATACAACCATCCCAGCAGAGGTGCTTAATCTCGGGGCGCTGGTTTCCATTTTCATCCAACAGCCAATAGCTGGCGCATTTAACGATATCGAGTCGGCCATTCGGGTCATCTGCTGGGCAGTGACGGCCGGTTTTATCGTGTGCTCCCGTTCCGTGCACTGTGCCATCGTTCTGTGCGACGTGGAAGTCATAGGTCCACGGTCTAAGCTTATCCGTCATGGTTTTGTAAGCTGCCCAGAATTCTTCATCCGTGTAGGGCTCAGTTAATAACGCATGTTCCTCTGCATTGTAACCGAGCAGGTAGAGGTAGGTGTGTGCGAGATCCGCCTGAAAGCCAACCTGTCCGGGCATGCCTACTTCTTCAAGCAGGTCGAGCATGTCCTTCCACGAGTGCATTCCAGCCCAGCAAATTTCCCCTTCAGCGACGAGAACCTCATCGTAATCGGCAGCAACACGTGCGCTTTCCTTAAATGTCTCGGCAATCAGTTTGGTGCCAGCGACCGGGTCCTTGGACCAATCTTCAACGCCGGCAGCGGAGTCGATACGAATCGATCCGTATTCACGGACACCATGCTCGCGCAGGATTTTTGTGTAACGACACGCCTTTTCGACAGCTAAGACAAAACGGGCCCGAGCATCAGCATCTCCCATGGAGCTACCGCCGACGGTGCCCTCCCAGATCGGTGCAACAACTGAACCCACTTTTAATCCTAGACCTGCTATTTTGTCAGCGAGTCGCTTGACCTCATCTTCGCCAGCATCGATATCAAGATGCGGCTGAAAGAGGAACATGTCCACACCGTCATAGGTCTTGCCGCCGACATCACTATTTGTTGTCAACTCGAGCATTCGATCCAAACTGATTGGGGGTTGATCTGAGCCTTCTTCTTTGCCGACTAGTCCCGGCCACATCGCGTTATGTAATTTCCATGCCATATCTGGTGCTCAATCTATGGTAGTTGGCTAAATTATTCTAGAACTTCCTTCTCTCTTTTTTGAATAAAATCGGCAATCTATATTACACCCTAAACCTCCTCGGCAGAAAACTACCCAGCTTCGATAACCGCCATCACGATGATCAGAACAAGTAAAATAACAATCCCCAAGGCAATCCAGGCAGATCGATTTTCTCGTAGCCAAAGCACCACGGACCAACAGAAAATACCAACTAAAGACAATGACCGCCAAAATGCTAGGCCGGGGCTGTAAAACAGAATCGATGAAGGTATTGACACTGTCACACTCAGGACACGGAGGTCCTGTTAACGCGTGCTCTTTATGGACCGGCTCGGCTTCTCCAGCATCTGCCTTTGGTGACTCATAAGGATCCGTCATCTTTTTTGGGCAATGACGTAAACGTGCTCCTCTTCCGGTCCTTGGTCAAATTCCATGTGTTTTACGACACAGCCCAGCTCACCTAACAATTCTAGATATGCAGGAATCCCCAGAGTTCCGTATTCAAAGTCTTCTCCTCTAAAATCCCCCTTTATCTCGCTGAGTTCCTCAATTCCACCACATGTAAAAATCAGAATACCTCCTGCAGCTAGGCCAGCACACATCTGCTTGAGGGCCGGTTCTTATAAATCAACTGGCAAATGAAATGTACTATCCCACGCCGATATAAAATCGTATTGCTTGGGAAGTTTCCAGCTGGAAACATCCGCCACATAATACTCGCAATCAGGGCTAGTTTCACGCGCCTGCCGGATCATCTCCGAAGAAGAATCCATTCCCTCAACCGTGAATCCGTGCTCCTGAAGAACCCCAATAAATCGGCCGCTACTTCCACAGCCAACATCGAGAGCCAATTTCTTATTATCACAAAAGGAAATCGCCCGCTTGAGCTGCTCGCCACCATTGTTAGATTCCGAATACCTCTCTCTCCACCACGTTACAATCCGATCGTAATTATCTGCCTTTTTCTCCGGCTTCATGATTTATTAAATGCTACTTGAACAAGCTTTATTACGGTCTCTGAACTCCGATAATCTATCTCCACCTCACGATTCGCTTGTTTCGTCATAATCAACTGAAGCTCCACAGGAGATCCGTTGTCTTTGACTTGAAATGCATAGGTTACAGGCCGATCAATCCTCAGCTCCGGCAAACGCTGTGAAACCTTAGCCAGACGAGTTTCAGTGAGGCCATCGATCATGTAAAACATATGCGCAAGTGGCCCGCTAGAGCATCTAACTGACCACATACAACACAGCGAGAATGAGGCAGAATAATGTCCTCCTCCGTGGCTTCTCCGAAGTCTTTCTCTAATGGCGATTTGAAAAGTCGATCCGCAATGGCCTCTACCCCTTTTTTGAATGATCTACCTAATGACACCACCACCGATATACATGCTAAATCATACGTTGGGGCTAACCACCACCTGTCAGAGCAAGAAGAACTCCAGCGGCAACCGCGGAGCCAATCACACCAGCCACATTGGGCCCCATGGCGTGCATCAGGAGGTAGTTTTGAGGATTCGACTCCATACCCACTTTGTTGGAAACCCGAGCCGCCATCGGCACAGCCGAGACACCTGCTGATCCGATAAGTGGATTAATTTTATCCTTACAAATGAGGTTCATCAACTTAGCCAGTAAAACGCCAGAAGCCGTTCCGATAGAAAAGGCAACGAGACCCAGGGTGAGAATCCCCAGTGTTTCCATTTGGAGAAATTTACCGGCTGCAAGTTTAGACCCTACACCAAGGCCAAGTAGGATGGTGACAATGTTAATCAGCTCGTTGGCGGCTGTTTTGGAGAGTCTTTCCACGACTCCACACTCCTTAAATAGATTACCTAACATCAACATACCAACAAGTGGGGTTGCAGAGGGTAAGAGCAGAGCACAGAGTACAAGCACAGCCAAAGGGAAAACAATTTTTTCGATCTGACGCACAGGCCGCAGCTGTTTCATCTCGATTTTTCGCTCCGCCTTCGTTGTCAGCAGACGCATGATGGGAGGTTGAATAATGGGAACCAGAGCCATGTATGAGTATGCCGCTACAGCAATCGCTCCTAACAAATCGGGTGCCAATTTTCCTGCAAGGAAAATCGCTGTCGGCCCGTCAGCCCCACCAATGATACCAATTGCGCTCGCATCCTGAATGGAAAAATTGATGCTTTCAAATGTTCCCGAAAGCCAGAGAGCCCCAATCAACGTCGTAAAAATTCCCAGTTGAGCAGCCGCACCGAGCAGGGCTGTTTTGGGGTTTGCCAAAAGAGGTCCAAAATCAGTCATTGCACCAACCCCCATAAAGATGAGCAGTGGAAATATTCCTGTTTTAATACCAACTTCGAAAATCATATACAAGAAACCTGCCTGCTGGTCTGCCGTTGCAGCATCGGCAATTCCGGCAAAAGGAATATTCGCAAGAATACAACCAAAGCCGATTGGGATGAGTAACAACGGTTCAAATTTTTTCGCAATGCCGAGGTAGATCAAGAGTATCCCGATCAACATCATCATACCCTCCTGCCACCAACCATTGAAAAGACCATAGATGCCGGTGCTTTCCCATAGGCGTAGTATCTTCGATCCGCCTTCTGCATCGGCAGCTACAATGTCGCTGGCACCATATGCCATTCCTGGCATTAGCAGCATCAATGTCGCCATGAGCATTACTGCCCCAAACCACTTCGTTGTCGGAGTATTTCTAAAATTTCGCATTAACCCAATGTTGCTAGAACTTGTCCTGATGTCACCTGGTCACCTTTGCTAACCAGAATTTCTGAAACAACACCTGCCGCTGGCGCCGCGATGGCCATTTCCATTTTCATCGCCTCGAGAACGAGAACTGTTTCACCTTCTTCAACCGAGTCACCCGGCCCTTTCAAAATATCAAACACAGCACCAGGCATTGGAGCTGGCAGCGGTATGCCGGCGCCTCCTCCTGTAACACCCGTTGAAGTGGAGGAATCATCACCACCTTCGGACACGGAAACGTCATAAGTCTTGCCATTGACGGTTGCCTTGCCTCCATCGAACTGAACGGTAAATTTATCACCCCCCACATTCACGGTGAGTTTATCAGAAACTGATCCTGTTGAAACCACGGCTGGAGCCTCTTTTTCAATCTTGCGAACATTGGTCTTCATCTCACCCTTAAGGAATGAGATTCCCTTAGCTCCACAAGCTGCTGAGATAAAGATGTTCTCCTCAGTCGTGGGAAGCCCTTCGGCTTCAAGTGCCGCTTTCGCCGGAGCAAGTCCCTTCTTGGGATTCACCTCGTCCATCTCCAGAGGGCTATCCGTCGTTGGAGGAAGTCCCATTTTTTCAGATGCCAGTTTAACGATCTCAGCATCAGGTGCCACAGGCGTTTTACCGAAGTATCCAAGAATCATTTTCCCGTATCCTTCTGCAAATTTCTCCCACTTGCCGAACATGACGTTGTTAAATGCCTGCTGGAAATAGAATTGGCTCACAGGAGTTACCGAGGTGCCGAATCCACCGAGTCGAACCACTTCACCCATGGCGTCGATCACTTCAGGGTAACGGTCCATGATGCCGTTGTCGCGCATCATCTGAGTATTGGCTGTCAGTGCGCCACCGGGCATCGGGCTCCAAGGGATCAATGGCTCCACAGCCTTGGCTTCTGGGGGCATAAAGTAGTCTGACATGCAGTCCTTAAAGACAGCCTCAGCCTCCATCACTTTTTCAATATCCAGATCCAGCGTATAGTCAGTACCTCGGAGAGCATGCCACATGGATGCCACGTCAGGCTGACAGGTGCCACCGGAACAAGGAGCCATGGAAAGGTCGATCTGATCGATCCCAGCATCAATAGCAGCCTGGTAACAAATTACACCAGTTCCAGCTGTGTCGTGAGTGTGGAAAACCAACCGCGTGTCTGCTGGCAGGCGTTTTCTAGCCGCCTTAACTGTTTCATAAATCGTCGATGGATAAGCCGTACCACTCGCGTCCTTAAAACAGACAGAGGTAAAGGGAATCTCAGCCGCTAGGATATCATCCAGCGTCTTCGCATAAAACTCAGCATCATGTGCCCCCTTACAGCCGGGAGGAAGTGCCATCATCGTCACACACACCTCGTGATTGAGGCCGTGATTGGTGATCGATCTACCAGAATCAATCAGGTTGTTGACGTCATTGAGCGCATCGAAGTTTCGAATAGTCGTCATTCCGTGCTTCTTGAACAACTTGGCATGAAGGTCTATCACATCACGCGGCTGAGAGTCGAGAGCCACCACATTGATGCCTCGTGCCAGCGTCTGCAGGTTCGCATCAGGGCCCGCCTTCTCGCGGAAAGTGTCCATCATATCGAATGCATCCTCGTTCGAGTAGAAATACAGCGACTGATAACGTGCGCCGCCACCAGCTTCAAAGTGCCGTATACCGGCATCACGCGCCGCTTCCACAGCAGGCATAAAATCTTCGGTGAATACTCGGGCTCCATACGCGCTCTGGAATCCATCCCGGAACGCTGTGATCATTACTTCTATGTTTTTAGCCATGGTTAATTAGAAAGTTGAAAAGTCAGTAAGTGTAATCTTAATAAATAATGTAGAATGAAGGACTAAGCGCCGCCTCTTTCCCGATGCGCTGCAGCCAATGCTACTGCCAGCTTGGCCGATGCCTCACCCGATCTCACAGCACCTCCTGATCCACCGCTAGACGCCTTAGATACAACGACTTCCGGCTCTGGAAGCCTGCTCAACAATGCCCCTGAGACCCTCATCAGGATCACTAAAAGAACAAGAAAGGAGAATACCACTCCCATTCCAACAAGCATTAACTCTAAGCCTTCTTCGATCATTGTTGCGTGTGTATTTAAGAATTTAATATGCTGAGGACACGGCATTATTTATCCGTGTCTAGCGAGTTGAAAAGCCTTTTTAGCGACACTCTAGTCACTTGTAAACCACTGGATTTAAAAGTTTATAGTTATTTTAGATGATACTTGGCATCGAGGCTCCCTCACTGGCCTAAATCTCCACCCGTCTGATTTGCAGCATATAATAATCCAAAGGATCGAGATGCTTTCTAATCGTGTTAAATACTAGAAAAACCACACACATTTCCCGCACCCGCAGTGTTCCTATCTCAACGCGTGTATCCTTTAGCTCACCACACAGATGCTCAAATCTGTTGTAAATCTGATCCAAATTTGAAATTTCAATCCCCGTCACGCGACCGTCGCCCTCAACACCCAATAATACGAGACCCCCATTCGACCCACCCATCATCGAGAATAACTTCGCCAAGCGAAAAGCATTCGGTACGGACTCAGCAAACAACACCGACTTATCATAAGCCGCAATCAAGGTCGTCAAAGTCGCGCGGTCGTGGATTGTCATAATTTTAATACTGCCCCGTTTTTAACATTACCTGCGTACAGGTCCCAGACAAGGCCCTTTGAGCCAAATTCGACTATCTATCCGGCTTCGGGCTCACTCCGATGATTATCATCACTCGTATCCCACCATTCAAATCCCCTCCCTTAAACATCAAACCACTCATCCTCTGGATCGAATGCGGGCACAGGGATGTTTACGATCTTCAAATTACCCACAGCACGATGCCTACACCCCGGTTTAATCAACACCGTTGTCATCGGCTTCACCGGCACACGCTCACCATCGAGCTCGATATAACCCTCCCCTTCTAAAACGAGGTATATTTCCGTTAGTCTCTTGTGATAGTGAGGTCGACTATCAGCAGAAATATCCACCAGGTGAATCGATGCCACATCATTGTCCGGACACACAAATGCCCGTCTGGTCATTCCACACGGGCATTCTGTCGGATCTATTTCGTCAAGCTGATCAATTAGGTAATTCTTCATTATTTGTTAGTTTGTTTTTTATCATAGTGTCACCTGTCTTATTAAACACACCACAGTCGGACTTTGCGAATTGTTAGTTTTAATTTTTCAGCATTAAGCCCATCAGGTGATGATCATAATAACATCCATCCACACACGTATCCATCGTTATAGTTCCCTCCACCTTAAATCCTTTCTTTTGATACAGCTGTATGGCGCTCTCATTGTCTGTCCGAACCGAAGATTGATTTTCTTAACGACGCCACCCAGGTGACACCATCTCACTAACTCATCGATCAACGCTGAACCCACTCCCTCACGCCAATGATGCTGTCGAACCGACATACCAATCCCACCGCATGCGCCATTCTCGGGCGGGATCCCGCCTCAAATGATATTGTACAAACGATCCCATCAGAAATACGGGCAATCAAATACAGCTTGTTTTTTGACGACCTATAATCCTCCAATATACCCTCTTCTTCCTCAACAGTAATACCAAAATCTCCAGGTCCAAAACCAAGAAAATCGGATTCTCCGCTGATCTGTTCCACATAGTCCACCAAACCACTCGTATCAGCTGAACAAGCTTCATCAATCACGAAGGCTCGAACGTTTAATCGTCAGATGCAGTCATTTTTTTGGCCACACTCTTAGGGTTGCGAATCAATCTTCTGGCCAGAAAATACCCTATAACTACTGGGATCCATCCGAACATCAGCCAAGTAGCGAATACATTAGGATAGTCACCAAGAGCTATCATCTCCTCCTCTGTGAAGGGCCCTTTTTTATGCTCACGCATCCAATCTCTCTGATGATGCGCTAAGGCCGTGAAAGCGCACAAAAGCACAATGATCCAAGACACCAAAAACGTAACGCATACCACGCCGCGCTTCAATAGAGGCGCAGCGTTATAACGCCTCATCATAGAAAGAATGATGATAAACAACACGACTGGAAAAACAAAAGCGGCCACCAATCCTATATACTGGGGATTCATTTTTTATGATTATTGTCAAACCTCCGCAAAGTAGTAACCGGTTAACGATCGGATACCGCAGCCTATTCGACCACACTCTTGGCATGCCTAAAAAACTGCAGCCCTATCTACAACCTTCCATCCACGATAGTCTAATACCCAAGCTCTATCTTCCTGCAGGTCAAAACTCCATTCCACATCATCGCCCATTGGATCCACAGGAAGGCGCACAGTAAAACATGCCTCATCTGGATCAAAATCAAAATCTTCCCGACCGTATTCAGTAATCAAATCTTCGATTTCTGTGATTGCCCCAATAACAAAATCTCTCCAGCGATCTTTCAAAGCCACATAGTTAGCCCGTAATACCGATAAATCGATGTTGTCGAAATCAACTTCATTACCATCAGCATCGTATTCAACCTCAGCCAAATCAATTTTAACGATACCATGATCTAACCAATCAACGCATATATCACCATCTGATGAAGGAAATTCATTACACTCATGCCATACGGGCAGATCATCTAAATGTGTTATTATCTTCATTGTTAATATCGAACGTAAATCTCAACCGCAGCCCAAACCTAAGAGCAAACTTCTGAGCAATGTGAAATGGTGACTGTTCCATCGACTTTGAGACGGTTAGCAGCCGGATGCAGAGACTTATTAGACGTATTTATTGTATTAGCGATGTAATTAGAGCCGTAGCAGACAAACACAGCGAAATTACGATGAGCCAGATAAGCACCTTAGTGCGAGCAAGCAGAGCCTGAGTAGTGGTGGACAGCTCCGCTACATTAGCAGCTAATCCAGAGATCAACTCGGACTGCTCTTCTTCGATAAGTTCCTTAGTCTCAGCACTGCGCTCCAATCTATCTAATCGGTCTTCTGGAGACATCGAAATCAATTCTTCATCAGATGCTTGATCCTGCGGTGTCCTCCACGCTTTGATCTTCGAGAGAAGGTTGGTAGCCACTTCACGATTATCATATGCAACTCTTGCTACGGAAAATATAATTTTCGGGTTCATGGTTGGTATTGACTATTCTTATTCTTGCCGAACGTAAAGCTCAACCGCAGCCCGGGCAACAGTTGTAAATCTTAAATGGTGTTTCGTGAGTGGCCTCTGCATCCCGAGTACGGTTAGCTGTCGGATGCTTCGACTTGTTAGCCTTGGTTTCTGCTCGTGCGGCGCGTTTTACTGTGCTCACGGTCTGGGGCTCCTTTTCGCATAAATTCGCATACCATCCGAATACACCTTGAACTCTCCACGATCGCCGAGAGAAACAAGAATCTCGTTCACCTTCGTTTCGCGTTTGAGTTGAAACTGAAACTGGTAATCGCTTTTCACCTTGACGTCGAACTCCGCCGTCCTGACTACCGGTACTCCTGATCCAAATTCCTTCCATGATACCGTGTATTTTCCATCTGCCTTCTTGAGGGTGAATGCGTATCCTGTCCAACCGGTCTCAATCTGGATTTGCTCACCAACTAAGGAGTCGAGCGTAGGCCGATCCTCGCCATACGCGGCCGACAATAGAGTGATACAAATGGATACGGGTAGTAGGGCTCTCATAGTTTTGCTCATGTGCTTGATTGTAGTCAGGGTCTCGGGTGTATGGTGTAAAAAGATTGTAAAATGCCCGCACCGGGCCTCGGGGTCACCTTTTCCAGGCTAACGTACAGCTCAACCGCTGCCCCAAAACGTAGGGACAAACCATCGAGCAATGTAAAAATGTAACTACGCCACCGACTCTGAGACGGTTAGCAGTCGGATGCAGCGACTTGTTGGGTTTGTATTATTCGTAGTGACTCCACAGGCGCAACACCTTGATCACTTGATCATCATCGAGAACCATATACACCAATCTGTGCTGGATATTAATGCGCCTAGAATAGGCGCCCTTCAGGTCACCTACTAATGCTTCAAACGGCGGCGGATCAGCATAGGGATCCTCCTTGATAATATCGAGGAGCTCTTTCGCCTTCTTAGCCAAATGCGAACCTTTGAGCTTCTTTGCGTCCCTACGAGCCTGGCGAGTATAGACTAATGTGTAACTCACAGATCAATCTCCTCCGCGCAATCCTCAACCGGCTCAGCCATCCCCTTGACGATTGAATCTCTCATACCAGGAATACCCAGTAGATAAATCGTCTCTTGAATGGCACGCCAATCATCTTCAGCTACCAATACGGCGTTCCCCCGCTTGCCTGTGATCTGCACAGGCTCATGAGTGGACTGGGCCGTATCGATTATCCTATATAGATCTGAGCGAGCTGATGTTGCGGTGATCGTCTTCATGCATTAAGCGTGCGCTATAACGTGCGTTTTTGCAAGTCTTTCTTTTATTACTCAACAGTTAAATGGACGGACGGTGGTAGTTTACGGGATGGACTACTGTCTGTCTATCCTGGGAACTACGGCCGGATGATTTGTTGTAGAATAGGGGGTTTGGGGGTGGTTGGGGGGCGTTTTTTCGAAAGGTGGACATTTTTTATTGACGACTTAAGATCTACACATACTCTAATGAACATGTGTTCTATTGAGTATGTTTTGAAAAAAGGTCTGGACGAGGACGAGGGCGTTCTGATGGAGGGGGCTGAAACTTATGGGGTTGGCAAGTTGGGTGGGTCTGTGGGCAAAGGTAATGGCGCGGGTTTGGAAGGATTGGGGCAGTCGCTGAGGGGGAGTGCGTTTTGGAAGGACTATCTAGTATTATTGGCAAAGAGGAAGGTTTCCCAAGGCTCTTACGTCTATTATGGTAGGCATCTGGAGAGATGGGCGGAGTTTTTTAGAAATGAGGCTGATTTTGATAGAAACCAGGGCCCGGGTGATGAGAGTCAGGATTCGGGTGACGGGAGTCGGGGTTCAGGTGACGCTTCTTCACCAAAGCTTCAAAGTGAAAGCGGTAGTCAGGGGGCAGGTGGCGGTATGAGGGAAAGAAGAACAGGGGGGGAAACCGGGGGAAGAACCCATGGTGAAAATACGAAGGTTGCAAGCCCTGCGTTACCAATTGCTGGCGATGGTCACACCAAGGGGTGGTCTTGTATGTCGGGAGATGAGCGGTTGATGAGCTGGGTGGATTATATGGGGAGGGTGATGGAGCCGTGGCAGATGAAACAAGCCGTACAGGCTGTTTGTTGGGCTCATCGGGATGTTCTAAAAAGTGGCTGGGCTGTGAAAATGAACTGGCAGGTTGTTTATGCGAGGATTGACAGGTTTGAGCCCCTGCATGCCGATCTTACTAGGGAGCTATCAAGGGGTGAGAGGTTGAAAATTTTGGCTCGTGCTGGATTTCGTAATGGGGCGGATGGTGGGGATCAAGGGACAGGTGTCAGGGGACGAGTAGCAGGGCTCGGGGGGCATTCGTCGGGTGCTGGCAATGAAGGGGAGACGAAGGGGGCAAACCCTTTGCTACGGACGGGGGGCACGACGGGAGGCAAGAAGAGTAACACGAAGGGGGACAAAAAACTGGCGGCAGGAGACGGGTCGAGTTCGGAGGTGGTGGGTGATATAGGTGAGGTGGGTAATTGGTTAGAAGAGATGGTGATGAAGCTGCGCGTGAGGAGGTATGCGCTCAGGACTGAGGAGACTTATGTGAAGTGGGCGGTGGATTTTTTTCGCTGGTACGGTGCAGAGGGATTTGGTGGTCAGCCGGATGTTGATGCAGCGACGAGGTTTTTAACGTATCTGGCGGTGGACCGTCGGGTGGGGGCTAACACACAGAAGCAGGCGGTAAACGCGTTGTCGTTTTTGTATAAATCGGTGTTCTTGGAAAAGGATTTTAACCTTGGTGAATTTTGTAAGGGATCTGGTAGGAGGTCGTTACCCGTGGTGTTGTCTGAGGCTGAGGTTTCCTGTCTGTTAGGTGAGATGAATGGGTTACACCTGCTGATGGCAAAGCTGATGTATGGCGCGGGTCTTCGGCTGATGGAGTGTATGCGTTTACGGCTTAAAGATATTGATTTCGAGAATGGATATATTGTTGTTGTTAGGGGTAAAGGGGGGAAGTCACGGCGCACTCCCCTGCCCTGTTCTATGGTCGATTCTCTTAAGTTTCAGATTGAGAAGGTGAGGTGTATTCAGCATAAGGATGTTAAGTCTGGGACGGCTGGCGTGTGGATGCCCGATGCTATGGGAGTTAAGGAACCTAATGCTGCTAAGTCGTTGGCTTGGATGTGGTTATTTCCTAGTGACCGTTTGTCGCAAGACCCGAAGCTTGGGGTTATACGTAGGCACCATATGAGTGAGAACGTAGTTCAAAAGGCTATTAAGAGGGCCGTCATTCAATCGGGTATTATGAAGCGCGTGAGCTGCCATACACTGCGGCATTCCTTTGCGACACACTTGTTGAAAAGAGGGCAAGACATTAGAACAGTTGAGGAGTTGTTAGGTCACTCGAATGTTAGTACGACGATGATTTATACACATGTATTAGATCGACCGGGAGATTCTGTTAAGAGCCCGTTAGACATGCTTTAAGTTTTAAGTTTCAAGTTTTAAATTCCAAATACCAAGCATAGGTTGCTAATTCATTTTGAACCACGAATCTGACAAATCTTACTGATATTTTCGTACGTTAATGAATTAGCTTTGACTACAAAAGGAGCGTATATGCACGAAAGGGCTGGCTGGAAGGGTTTAAAGGTTACTTATACCACTTAGCACTTCAAAAGAGACGAATGTTTGATTTGAAGTCTTTGTTCAGTTTGTGCTTCGCATGATGTGGAAGCCGGAGTGATTTGAATCACTAAGTGGTATTAGGATTATTAACCTTGGGGGGTTTTAGAAACGCCTTTTTATTGGAAATACGTCCGCCCTTGGTCGATTCACTTGTAAAGAATGAAAACCACACCATTTTATTCTGACTACCAAATATTTAAGCGAATATAGGTGGTTCTAACGACTATAAAATAGATGAATTTTTCTATGGATACGAAGAACTACACAACTTACGGATCCGCGTAATAGTTTTATTCCTGTTTAGCCAACTACGAGGGACCTGTCGGCTTGTTTGTTCCGGTTTATACCGTCCTTACGGGGTAGCTCTAGGATTGGTTATTGCTAGCTAGGGTATTGTCCTAGGCTAGGATATTTTGCCCCTTTGGGGTTTGGTGCGATGTTGGTCGACAACCCGCCGACAGCTTGGGCTCGAATTTTTAGAGTGCCACCCTTAATAGATCAGAACGGAAAGCTGACTAGTTAGGGGAATATAGCTAAAAGAAATGGTTGTCCCCTGCCCCATTTAAATTTTGAATGTAAAATTATACAACGAGGTTAATCGAGTTTGATTGTAAGGGTAGCGGTTGCGGCGCTGGTGGGATCCGGGCGTTGTTGGATGGAATCGTAGATGGATTGGACGGTACGGATGACCTTACCTTTGAAGAGAGTTTTTCCTTGTGAGTCACTGACAGTCAGTGGCTTATCGAGGTCTAGGAGTTTGTCAGAAAGGCGTAGAGTGATGGCGTTGAGCTTTGAGTTATCTGAAGTGAGGGTGATGGTTTGGTCTTCGACTTCAGCGGTGATGAGTTGATTGGGTTTGGGGTCGGGGTTGGCTAGCCAGTGGAAGCGGGTGTGGGTGACGTTGTCTTGGTGCCAGTGAAGTTTTTTAGGCCATGGGTTGCGGGTATGTTTGGCCATCCAGGGCACCGCTTGTTTGCACTCGAGATTCATCCAGTGGCCGTATTGTGGGTAGACGATCCATTTATGTGGGTAGGCGCCGTGATCAATCATGGAGAGTCGATCCAGTTTGGTCCCCCACTCTGCTGCGAGTTTGTTGCGATTATAGGCGGCGTCTTTTCCTCCGCATTGGATGAAGTATGCGAGATTACGGAGATTGTAGGTTTTGGCATCGCCTGGGTGTCCTGCCATCATTGCGGCTCCGGCCCAGCGGTCGGCCATACGTGGTGCCAGCTGATAGGTGCCATCGCCTCCCGCTGAGTATCCCATAATGTAAATCTTGTTAGGGTTAATTCCCTCGATGGTGATGAAGTTCTCAATGAGGCGATCGAACAAGGGGTCGATGTGTGCTTGATGCCACAGATCCCATGTGTCCGTAGGGGCGCGGGGTGCTAGGTAGATTCCTTCGGCCGGTTTATAGAGTTTTATTTGGTTCTTCCATTGGCCGTCATTGACACTAGCGGGTGCCCCGCCGCCGCCATGCATGGAGATGTAAAGTGAGTGACCGTCTACGGGTTTTTTGCCGTATATTATATATTCATAGCGGAGCGTTTTATCCGAGCCTTTGTGTTTGATGGTGATTGATTTGGCGGCGTATTCTTTTTGTCTAGCTGCGCGAAGCGTTTGCAATCTATCTGTTAGTATGAGGGCGAGAGCTTGCTCGGCTTGATCTTTGGAAATGGCTGTTGAGGCAAAAGGTTGTTCGGCGAGCTGGGATTGATTTGCCGGTAGGAGGGAAAGGTGGGTGCGGAGATCTTCGATGGTGGTGTCTTTAGCACGGGTATTTTCAATACTGATATTTTCTGGGTTAGTAGCCTGAATTTCCGTTTTTGATGTATCTGATGGCTTGGATTGTTTGCAGGCTGCAAGAAGCATACAGAGAGCAAAAAGAAGAAGTTTATTCATGTGGGGAAGGGAACCACGAATCTTACGGATCGACACGAATTTTTTCTTTGATTGATGATTCATTTTTTGAAACCGCGAAAGGTAACGAAATGCGCGAAAGTTCATGACTGATGAAACGATTTGGGAATCACGGAAGGACAGGAATTGACGGAAGTATTTCTTGAGTTGCTCATTCGTATTTTTTGACCGCAAAATTTGCGAAAGGCGCGAAAGTTCACGACTGATGAAACGACTTGGGAATCACGGTGTTCACGGGCTGCCTGCGGCACTGGGTTAGATGGAAATTTCTGGAGGTTACCAAATTTATGAAACTACTTTTGAGAGCTGGAAAGTTGGGTTGGGAAAAATGGTTTGCATTGGTTTATTTGTTAGTGGTTTTTTGAGTGCTCTAGTTTTTGATGGTGTGGGTCATTGGACAGGGTAGGGGATTTGGTGTGATTCTCAGGGGGTTAAATATAGCGCATAATAAGGTTTAACTTACTTATGATTAGTAAGTTACGACCCATTACCAAAAGTGGGCTATTTTTGGAGCTTTTTGCCAGATCTTGGGGTGTTAGCTCTAAAATCATACTATATGTTGTTTAGATCCATGTATCTTACTGCTTTGATGAGTAAGCATGGATTATGAGATTTTTTACCCACTAATCTTGCGAATTTCGCGAATTATTTCATGACTGATGTACTATTTACAGACACACATCCTCACGTTAGGGATTCTGGGGCAGGCGAAATGAGTGGAATTATGAAAACATTTACCCACTCAGATTATATCTGATCGACACAGATAAACCCAATTCTTGGGTTAGGTGTTCGGTTTGAAATACGGCCGATGCCGACTAATTTGATCGTGACCGAGGCGGTAACACCACGAATTATTTGCGGAGGCAGATCGCAAGGATGGCGATGTCTGCGGGGGTGATTCCGGAGATGCGTGAGGCTTGGCCGATTGTGGCTGGGCGGATGGTCGTGAGGTGGTGGCGAGCTTCGGCTTTGAGGCCTGAGACTTTATCGTAGTCGAAGGAGTCTGGGATTCGCTTGTCTTCCATGCGCTTGAGGCGATCGATTTGGGTCTGTTGTCGATCGAGGTGACCGGCGTATTTGAAGTCAGTTTCGATGAGGGACCAGAGGGACTCGGGTGCTTGGGAGAGGATTTCCTGGGGGAGGGTTTTCCAGTCGTTTTCTGAGCGGCGGAACCAGTGATCAAGTTTGACACCATCGTGGGAGATGGTGGGAACGAGGGTTTTTGCGGCTGCGAGGGCGGTGATTTTCTCCTCGGTTCGGGTGGCTCGGAGGCCTGTGACGAGGCCGTTTTCGATCGCTAGAGGGGTGAGGCGGAGGTCAGCGTTGTCCTGTCGGAGCAAAAGTCGGTATTCGGCACGGGAGGTGAACATACGGTAAGGTTCGGTGGTGCCTTTGGTAACTAGGTCATCGATCATGACACCGATGTATGCTTGGTCTCGACGGAGGATAAACTCTGGTTTTTCCATGACCTTGAGGGCGGCATTGGTGCCTGCCATCAGTCCTTGGGCGGCGGCTTCTTCATAGCCGGATGTGCCATTGATCTGGCCTGCGAAGTAGAGGCCTGATACGCGTTTAGTTTCCAGAGTGAGGGAGAGTTGAGTGGGGGGGCAGTAGTCGTATTCGACGGCGTATCCGGGTCGGACGATTTGTGCATTTTCGAGACCTGCGATGGACTGGATGAAGTCGAGCTGCACATCGTAGGGCAGGGATGTGGAGACGCCGTTGATGTAGTATTCGAGAGTATGGCGTCCTTCCGGCTCGAGGAAGACTTGGTGGCGTTCTTTGTCTGCAAACTTGACGACTTTGTCCTCGATGGACGGGCAATAGCGGGGGCCTGGTCCTTCGATTTTCCCTGTATACATGGGGGATTTATCGAGGTTATTACGGATGATGTCGTGGGTTTTTGGGGAGGTGTAAGTGATGTGGCAGGGAATTTGTTCCACGTGGAACTCTGAGCTTTGCCCGGCACAGGGATCGGGGAGCGGGGAGCGGGAGTCAGGGGTGGATACTTCGTGGCCGTTGAGGGTGTGGACGTCGTTGGGGGAGCGGGTAAGAGTATCCGCTATGTAGGAGAAAAAGGGTGGGGGGGTATCGCCGTTTTGGGGGTCGGTTTTTGAGAAGTCGATGGAGCGACCGTTGATACGGCAGGGGGTGCCGGTTTTGAATCGTTCGACCTGGAAACCTAGTTTGTTGAGGGAGTCTGATACGGTTGAAGTGGCATCGCCCATGCGACCGCCTTTTTCGTTTTTCATACCAACGTGCATAAGTCCACGCATGAATGTGCCTGCTGAGAGAACAACGGTATGGGCGTTGATCTGCATCTGGAGTGAGGTGGTAATGCCGATGATTGTGTCCTTTTCCACAAGAAGCTCAGCGACGTTGGCCTGGTGGAGGTCGATTCCAGGGGTGGATTCGAGGGTGTGTTTGATGCGGAATTGGTAGGCTTTTTTATCGCACTGGGCACGAGGAGCACGGACGGAAGGCCCTTTGCCTGCGTTAAGCATACGAAACTGGATTCCAGTGGCGTCGGTATTGAGGCCCATGATGCCACCGAGGGCATCTATTTCGCGAACCATGTGTCCTTTGGCGAGTCCACCGATGGCGGGGTTGCAGGACATGGCACCGATGGTGTCTAAGTTCTGGGTGAGGACTGCGACGCTACAGCCGAGTCGGGCAGCGGCGAGGGCTGCTTCTACTCCGGCGTGGCCTGCCCCGATGACGAGGACGTCGTATTTTTTGGGATAAACGAACACGGGGGAAGTGATGAAGTCGGGAAGTCGGGAAGTCAAGCAGTCTGAGAGTTTAGAGGGGGATGTTCCACGTGGAACTTTGAGGGGATAATGTGCAGATAATATGGGAGGATGCGGGAATGCAAAGAGGTTGATATGGGTGATAAGAGGCGTTAAACTATTAGCACTATGAAAAATATTGTCGCTGCGATTGATTTTTCCGATGCCAGCAAGCCCGTTCTCGAGGCTGCAGCAACACTTGCTAAGGCTTTGGATGAAGAGCTCCACCTTGTTCACGTAGTGGAGGCTGAGCCGGCTTATGCGGCGTATGGTTTTTCTCCTGATGATTTTCCTGCTATGCATGAGATTCAGGAGAAATCGTTGATAAGGGGAGAGAAGAAACTGAGTCAGATGGCATCCGAGATTAGAGTTGAAGGTGTGCAAACTAAGATACTTAAAGGTCAACCACTTCACTCGATTTTGGAATATGCCAAGGAGGTGGGTGCCGATATGTTGGTGCTTGGTTCGCATGGTCATGGTTTCCTGGGAAGTTTACTCTTAGGTAGTGTGGCAGAGGGCTGTGTTCGGAAAGCAGAGATTCCAGCGTTGATTGTGCCGGTGGGGAAAAACTCCAAGTCTTAAACTCCAAATACCTATATTATGCGGCTTGCTCCGCTTTGATCGCTGCGCGACCTGACCTTGATCGGTCGCGGTACAAGCTTGCGCTTTGGTGAGGTTTAGGGCATGGATCTGGGCATATGTTTGAGGTTAGGGATAGGCCGGAGATGGTAGAGCGTGCATTACTAGTACGAATCTGTGGAGATCGGCGCGAGGAAGCGGAGGAGTTATCGTTACTGGCGGAGTTGAATGAACTCGTCAGTACGCTAGGTATTGGAGTGGTGGATTCTGCATTTGTGCATACGAGATCGTTTCACAGGAAGTATTTGTGTGGGACAGGGAAGGCGCAGGAGATGGTCGATCTGGCCAAAGCGCACGATTGTGACTGTATCGTTTTTGACAACATGTTCCTGCCATCACAGCAGCGGAACTGGGAGGAGCTTGCGGAAATATGTGTAATTGATCGCGAAGAAGTGATTCTGGATATATTTTCTAAGCGCGCTCATACAAAGGAAGCTCGACTTCAAGTGGACTTGGCAAAGATGCAATATTCGCTGCCAAGGTTAACCCGAATGTGGGGGCACTTGGATCGTGAAGGAGGTGGCGGAGGTGCTGGAGGAGGCAAAGGTGGTGGTGGCGCATCACGCGGAATGGGTGAGCAGCAAGTTGAAGTAGATCGACGTTTGGCTAGGACGAGGATTGATCAATGCAAGCGTGAGCTAGCGGAGGTGAGGAAACAGCGAAACACACGGAGAAAAGAGCGGGAAAAACAGGGTATCCCGTGTGCGGCGATTGCCGGATATACTAATGCGGGAAAATCAACCTTACTGAATCAGCTGTCCGGCTCGGATGTGATGGCGAAGGACATGTTATTTGCAACGCTTGATACAACGACTCGTGCGATCGAGCTTCCAGACGGCCAACCACTGCTACTAACAGATACCGTTGGTTTTGTTAGAAATCTACCGCATAGACTAGTGGAAGCATTTAAAGCGACATTGGAAGAAGCAGTATTAGCCGACTTTATAATTCACGTCGTAGATGCTTCATCACCTGAGGCGGAAAAATTCTATAACACGACAATGGAAGTATTGGCTGAATTAGGGGCGGGGGACAAACCCGTAATTACGGTACTCAATAAAATCGATGTGCTGAATGATCCAGTGAAGCTTGCCGGGCTAGAAGTGACATTTCCAAATACGATATCCGTCAGCGCGCTGACGGGGCAGGGGATGGAGGAACTTCTACAAAAGTGCTGTGTGATGTTGGCGGATCGAGTACAGGTGCAGACGTATCGGATTCCTCAGAGTCGCGGTGATTTGTCGGGTTTATTACATCGTGATGCCAAGGTCTTAGAAACTGAATATGAGGGGAACGATGTCATTATCAAAACGGTGGTTCCGGCAAGTATCGCCGGTAAGCTGGAGAAGTTTAAAGTTTAAGGCTCTGGTGTTTTATACACCTTTATATTCGCATAAACTAAAACATGTGTCACTCTACATCTCGTAAATGTCTATAAGGCTGATGATTAGAGTTTGGACCATATTATTATTGGGAGGTGCTGTCTTATCGGCACAGCAGGCGAATGTACCGAAGGAGGGATTAACGAGGGGGATTGAAAAACAGCCGGCTAAGGTAGAAAAAGAGGTGGGAGAAACCCCTCAGAAAAAATCAGCTTCGGATATGGATGTTTCACCCGAAAATGGTGACGAAGAGAAAAAAAGCCTCGTGATTCCAAATACAGGTCCTGAGGCTGTGAGGTTGCAAATTTTCCTCGATCAAAAACATTTTGGCCCTGGATTCATTGACGGAAAGCCCGGAATGTTTACGAAGCTGGCCATTGAAAATTACAACATCAGCCAAGGTCGAAAAAAAGACGACCTGATGATTGTTAAAGAGTCCATCAAGGAAGTTACTCAACCGTATGCTACTGCGATCATACCGAGAATTGTGGTAGACTATGTAGACGCAACTTTACCAAGGAAGAAGGCTCTGCAGGCGGAAAGAACATCGATGCCCTACAGGAGTGTGGCAGAATTTATGGCTGAGAGGTATCACACCTCGGAGGATTTACTGATCGAGTTAAACAGCGCTTCAGTAGTAAAAAGTGCCAAGGCCCACAGTGCGTTGAAAGTGCCAAATATTGAGCCCTTTAAAATAGAAGATCTAAAAGTGGGAAGGTCCCACAAAAAAGAAGAGCATCTGAGTGCGAGGCACATCGTGATCGATACCAATACCAAGCAGGTATATGTCTACCAACTCATGGTGCCGAAGATACCGGAGGTGAAAGAAGGGAATAAGGCTGAAAACAAGGCCGTAAAATTGAATGTAGCAAAACCCGTGCTGATTGCTAGTTTTCCCATTACTCCAGGAAAAACCCGTTTCATCCCAAAAGGCTTTTGGAATTTAAAAAACAGCGTCGAGCTCCCCGAGTGGCGGTATGACAAAAAACTGCTCGAAACTGGAATTCGTGGAAAAGAGTATCTCAGAATCCCACCCGGCCCGAATAACCCAGTGGGGATTATTTGGAACGGTCTGACAAAGTCTGGGATCGGCATTCACGGGACCAACAACCCAAAAACCATTGGTAGGGCGAGAAGCGCAGGATGTATCAGGCTTGCAAACTGGGATGCGGCGAGGATTCCTAATCTCGTCAGGCCAGGCGCAGTGGTCGTTGTGAAGTAACATAGGAGAATTCCAAACCGCCATTCTCCCAATTTAATCACCCAAGTAGTATACGGTATCGACTAGGTTTGAGGCTGATTCATTAAAAAGATGACATATGAAGTGGGCAGTGCTTTACAAGTTGGGCAAAGTCGGCATAAATCCTTCAAATTTAGCACTACCCGATGCCCAAAGACGAAAGTATTAAAAAAATTCTGGTGATCGGCTCCGGCCCGATCGTGATTGGACAAGGCTGTGAGTTTGATTACTCCGGCGTACAAGCCTGTAAGGCGTTACGCGAAGAAGGCTACGAAGTCATCCTCGTTAACTCCAACCCGGCAACAATTATGACCGACCCGGAGTTTGCTCCCCGGACCTACATTGAGCCAATCACACCTGAAATCGTTGAGAAAATCATCGAGCGTGAAAAGCCCGATGCATTATTACCTACGCTTGGTGGCCAAACAGCGCTCAACACCTCTATGGACCTCTTCAAGTCCGGTGTTTTAGAAAAACACAACGTCCGTATGATTGGTGCCAATGCAGATGCCATAGATAAGGGTGAAGACAGACTTCGTTTCAAAGATGCGATGCTCAAAATAGGCCTAGATCTTCCTCATAGTGGGGTCGCCCATACCATGGACGACGCACGGATCATTGCTAAGGAAATTGGCACCATGCCACTCGTCATCCGTCCAGCGTTTACGCTCGGTGGCTCTGGTGGCGGAATCGCCTATAATAAAGAAGAATTTGAAACCATTGTCGCGCGGGGTATTGATCTATCACCCGTTAATGAGGTGTTGGTGGAAGAAAGCCTGTTAGGCTGGAAAGAATATGAAATGGAAGTCATGCGTGATTGTGCAGACAACTGCGTAGTGATCTGTTCCATTGAAAACCTCGACCCCATGGGTGTGCACACTGGAGACTCTATTACGGTAGCTCCCGCACAAACACTAACAGACCGCGAATACCAAATCATGCGTGATGCATCATTTGCGTGTATCCGTGAGATCGGCGTGGAAACAGGTGGATCTAACATTCAGTTCTCAGTTAACCCTAAAGATGGCCGCTGTATTATAATCGAGATGAACCCAAGGGTGTCACGTTCGTCAGCGCTCGCATCAAAGGCGACAGGTTTCCCAATTGCAAAAATCGCAGCTAAGCTTGCGGTGGGTTATACACTTGACGAGCTACCTAACGACATAACTCGGGAAACTCCAGCATCGTTTGAGCCTACCATTGACTACGTCGTCACTAAACTGCCTCGATTTACATTTGAGAAGTTCCCGACAGCCGACCCTGTTCTAACGACACAGATGAAAGCCGTTGGTGAGGTAATGTCAATTGGTCGCACATTCAAAGAGTCCATGCAGAAAGCGTTACGTTCGCTGGAAACTGGGCGATTTGGTTTCGGCTTTGATGGCAAAGGAAAAGCTAATGCTAGTTACGAAGAAATAGAACGGAAGCTGCATGTGCCAAATGCTGAGCGTATTTTTTGGCTACAAACTGCCTTTGTTCAAGGCTGGAGCGTTGAAGATATTTTTGATGCCACCGCCATTGATCGTTGGTTTCTCGAGCAGCTAAAACAAATTGTCGATGAAGGTAAAAACCTCGCGGAGATGGATTTACGTAAAGCGAAGCGCCTCGGCTTTTCCGACTATCAAATCGCTGTCAGCAAGGGCATTACGCAGGATGAAGTTCGCGCACAGCGGAAGGCCGAAGGCGTCATTCCAACCTACCGCTTAGTAGATACATGTGCCGCTGAATTTGAAGCCCACACTCCCTATTACTACTCCACCTACGGAGATGAAAACGAAGCCCGCGAAACAGATCAGAAAAAGATCATCATCCTCGGTGGTGGTCCTAACAGGATCGGTCAAGGTATCGAATTTGACTACTGCTGTGTTCACGCAGCCTTTGCTCTCAAAGAGCTTGGTTATGAAGCGGTCATGGTGAACTCCAACCCTGAAACAGTTTCTACCGACTACGATACCAGTGACAAACTTTACTTCGAACCACTTACGTTAGAAGATGTTCTCAACATCTGCGATCAGGAAAAACCCGATGGCGTAATTGTTCAGTTTGGTGGTCAGACACCACTTAACCTTGCAGCAGACCTCAAGCGACACGGTGTTCCCATCGTAGGCACCTCACCCGAGTCGATCGAGCTCGCTGAGGACAGAAAACATTTCTCTGCTCTACTAGATCGTATTGGTTTAAAACAAGCCGAAGCCGGAACAGCGGAAAGCGCTGTAGATGCCGTGAAAGTGGCTCAAAGGATCGGATACCCAGTTCTTGTTAGACCATCGTTTGTATTAGGTGGTCGCGGCATGATGATCGTGTATAATGATGACGAATTGACACACTACATGAACGAAGCCGTGGACGTATCTCCCGATCGTCCTGTGCTGGTTGACCGATTCTTGGATAACGCAATTGAGATTGATGTAGATTGTATTTCGGATGGTGAAACTTCCGTAGTTGGTGCCATCATGCAACACATTGAACAGGCTGGTATTCACTCCGGTGACTCTGCCTGTGTTATCCCAGCATTCTCGTTATCAGATTCTATTCAGACGCAAATTCTCAAAGCCGCTAAGGACCTCGCACGTGAACTTAATGTATGCGGTCTGATGAACATTCAGTTTGCGGTCAAAGACGATGAGCTTTATGTAATCGAGGTTAACCCACGTGCCTCACGAACGGTTCCTTTTGTCTCAAAATCTATCGGTGTGCAACTCGCCAAGCTCGCTGCCAAGATAATGGTCGGCAAAACTTTGAAAGAGCTCGGATTTACAGAAGAAGTCCTGCCCGGACACTACTGTGTAAAAGAGGCCGTCTTCCCTTGGCCACGTTTTCCTGGCATCGATATCGTGCTCGGACCTGAAATGAAATCCACCGGTGAGGTTATGGGTATCGACCAGGATATGGGAATGGCCTACGCCAAAGCCCAGATCAGTGCCTTCAACCCACTACCGACAGGAGGTAACGTATTTTTCTCCGTCAATGATCGAGATAAAGAACGCGCCGTGCCAATAGCGAGCGAACTTGCTGCTCTCGGGTTCTCAATTTACGCCACTGGCGGCACTTACCGCAGATTCAAAGATGAGGGGATTGATGTCAATCGGCTCTACAAGCTCGCCGAGCAAAAACGTCCGAACGTCATGGATATGATGAAAAATGGAGACATTAATTTCATCATCAACACACCAAGTGGCCATGAAGCCCGTGCTGACGAGGTTACTATCCGCTCGGGTGCTGTAGCGAACAAGATTTCACACTGCACCAACCTCTCGGCTGCAGAAGCATCTATTCTTGGTATTCGTTCACTTCAGGAAAATGAGCTTACCGTGACTACACTGCAGGAATACCACGCTAAGTAGGGCCTCGCGCCTCAATCAAACGGGCACGGGTGGGCAACTCAGCAAGAAAGGAAAGCGCATCTAGCGCTATTCGATTAGTTGGCGTCGTAAAATTTACTCAGATACTCCAGGTCCCATAGTTCCCTGAGTAGTTTCTGATTTAGGGGCTTCTTCTGTAGTTGGCTTCTCCGTGGATTCGAGTTCGATACCTTCAGCGGCAGCAAAGTCAGCGAGAGCCATTTCTGCGAGAGCTTCTTCTTCAGCTGCCTGCATGTTGATGTCTCCCATATCGAGAGTATCCTTGGCGACGCGGGCGCGGCCAGCAGCTTTATTACGTTCATCGGTAACCATTTCCTCGAGTCGGTTAAGGCTGTCACCAGCGCCACCGATTTCTGATACCATACCTGATGCCATTTCATTGATCTCAGCCATGGCTTTTTGCACCTTCATATCGTCGATATCGCGGGCAAGATCCTCCATTTTCTTTTTAGCTGTTTTGACACTGACGTCCCGAGCTTTAACAAGCTCTTTGTAGCGGAGTTCTGCACCTTCGAGCTGACCGAGCATTTCATCGTGCTCTTTATCAACGTTTTGTAGCTTCATAGCGTACTCGCCAGCCACCTGACGATTACCCGCTTTGAGGTTAGCTGTCGTTTTAGCACGGAGTTCGGTTTCCTCCTTGCTGAGCTTTTTGGTCGTGGAAATAAGTTTCTCCACGAGGGCTGCGTGAGTGGCTAAGCCCTTGTTAAACTCAGAGATCTGCTTACGCAGGTTCTCTTTTTCAACATCCAGAAGTGCTTCCGGGTTGCGTTTTTCGATGCCGCCGATGAATAGGCCGAAAAAGCCTCTGATAAGATTGCCGATGCGTTTAAACATAATGAGTTGGGTTGATAGGGGTGAATAATGCAGAAAAGTCTCCCATACGGCAAGTATAAGAGAGCGGGGATTTTATAATGGATCGTGAAAAATGGACAGTTAATCAATCAGAGCGGTAAGCAGAATGTCGTTTCCGATTTGAGTAAAGCGCTGTTCGCTAAGATTTATTTTGTTAGGCAATCCAGCGAAGCCTGCCTGTGGTCCACCGGTGAGTATTGGAGCGTAAAAGATGGCGACTTCATCAGCTAAACCAGCATCGAGAAAGGCACCCATAAGTTTTCCTCCAGCTTCTACTAATACCGAGTTACAACCTTTGTCTGCTAAGGATTTTAAACCGGCCAAGAGATTTCCCCCTTCTTGCACAAGAGTACGACCGGAGAATTCATCGGTAAAGAGCTGAAGTTTAGCGGGGAGATTGGTCTTTGACCCCTGGGTAATAACCATCCTCCACGGTTGATCTTTATGAGGGTTTTGATCTGACCTAACAGTCAATGCTGGGTTGTCGATCCGTAATGTATTGCCACCTGTTATGATGGCATCGGATTGAAAGCGAAGTTGTTGCACGATTTCACGCGACTCTGGTGATGTTAACCACTGGCTTTCTCCTGGAGGGCGGGTAATTTTTCCGTCGAGGCTAATGGCAGATTTTAGGATCACCCATGGAAGTCCTGTGCGTTGTATTTTTGAAAAGGCTCTGATGAGGGTTTGGCATTCAGTTTCACAAACACAAGTTGTGACCTTAATACCTTTCTCCACTAGTAGGTTTTTACCACGTCCTACATGGTCAGGGTTTGGGTCTTCTGTGCCATAAACGACACGGCTGATACCAGCATCAAGAATACCTTGTGTACAGGGCGGAGTACGACCGTGGCTAGAACATGGCTCGAGAGTAACATAAATTGTTGAGCCGTGAAGCTCTTCGTCCGAATGACGAGTAAGAGCATCTGCGATTGCCTCACGTTCGGCATGAGGTAAACCTGCTTTATGATGCCAGCCCTTACCCAGAAGATTTTCTCCATTGACGATCACGGCACCCACAGGGGGGTTCGGTGAGGTCAATCCGATTCCACGACGCGCCTCTGCGATGGCGATCTGCATCCATTGGTGGTCGGACTTTGGCGTGAGCATGATGGAATTACTAGCTAGTTTAATGGGAGAATCAAGCTGTGAACAACCACCTTAGGAATGTGGATAAAATGTGGGTATGCTGTGTCCTACTATTTAAGATCATTGAAGTAGCCTTAGTAATCGGGATTGTTTCCGTGTTAATTCGCAGCTTATTATTCCTGTGGAACGCCTATAGCTATTCTGTGAAACACTACTTTTACAGACTTGTTTACATGTAGAAGAAGAAGAATTATTTAGGTTATAAAATAAGAACTAATCTACACCGTGAATAAGTAACTTCCTGAAGCACAGATTGGGTTTATTGATTACATTCATTAGGCTTATTTATCACTCGCTACTTGACCAATCGTCTCATGTATGGAGTTTATGTTCATCCACACAACAACGAATAAACTATGAAGCACGATGATTTGTTACACACCGAGAAGATTTTAGCTGACCGCAAGACCTTCTATCTAGACCTAAAGAAAAACGCACGCGGTAAAGTGGTAAAGATCACAGAGGAGGTATCAGGAAACCGGGACACCATTATGGTACCGACTGAAGTTCTGGGTGATTTTATCGACGCCCTTACCGATATTCAGACAACCGCAGAGGAAGATCAGAATTAGTCGTTAGGTTTATTTGCTTTGCAGGATAGCACCCCATTGCTTATGCCAGTTTTGAGGAAGCCGTGTTGGCTTTCCCGGTTTGTCTTTTTTCATCTGGACCATAGACAATGATTGGCGGCATGTGATTAGCGGCGTGTCATCGCCTTTACGTGTCATCACGAAGGCGCACCAGAAACGGACACGCTCTAGTTTTTCTAGCTTACCGTGAATGATCAATTTGTCGCCTAACTTAGCCGGGCTTCGGTAATCGATCTCGGTCCGTAATACGACTGGGTAAATTTGTGTCTCTGCCATGGATGAGAAATCCATCCCCATTTTTGCACCAAGTCGAGTACGACATGTTTCGACCATTCTGAGATAGGCAATGTTGTGGACGACTCCACCACAGTCGGTATCAAAAAACATTACTTCTTCATGTGTCGTGTATTCCGGTATTTTCATGGGTCTATAAAAGACCCTAACGGCGAAACTTCAAGCGCGCACTATGTATTAGCATCGATCCGGTTAAGCTGTCGTTTTAAGAAAGCAGAAGAAAATCACTAGAAATCATATGTTCTTGATTTCAGTTAAGCACTTCATAACGTGAATCTGTGAGCGATATAAATCAACAAAATCAGGAAGTTGAGCTTCCTCGTCGGTCGATGGATGTTGGTTACATCATACCAGCGCTTAACCAGGGTGGGTAGCGAGGATCGTTAAGAACTGGCATCAACTTTCTTATGGGAGTGATGGAGGCTTACGAAGTATTCAAAACGCAGAGAAAGTCAGGCAAGAGCAAATCGAGCAGCACGCAAATGTATTTTTATCCGTGCTCGATGAAATGAAGATAGATTACGGCGATTTTGATCAACATATTCCAGAGACCGGCCCAGCTATTATCGTTGCGAACCATCCATTTGGCGGAGCCGATGCTATTGGGTTGAGCGGATTATGTATCAGTAAACGACCCGATTAGCAGGTTTTAGCCAACGCGATCACTGCTGAGCTACCTGGAACCAAAAAATGGACGATCCCACTCCAGATTCTAGGAGAAGACGGCGCAATACATTCAAATAGAACGGCCATGAAAGGAGCTCTCGCGCTTCTCCGGGCTGGAGGCATTCTAGTCGTGTTTCCTGCAGGCGCTGTATCGAGACGGCGACCTGAGCTAGGTCGAGTTGCTGATCCCGCGTGGACTGGCCATGTAGCACGGCTATCGACGAAAACTGGTTCACCTGTGCTTCCGGTTCGGTTTTTTGGTAAAAATCCACCATGGTTTGAAATTTTGGGCGTAATCCACCCACTTTTGCGCTCTGCCTGGATTTTGAGGGTGTTTCTAGCCGCCCACGGGCATCGTCTTCGGTTTCGTGCAGGATCAATGATCGAGGCGGGCTCCTTGAGGGAGCTGAATGATACCGACGAAATGACTGAGTCTATCAGGATGGCCGTTGAATCTATCCATGAGCCGTGAGCTTCAAGTAGCTGTAATTAAGAGTTTGGCTTGCCGATTCCTATCGGTTACGGCATAGTTAAAACATGCAAAGGAAGACAGCTTTACGCTCGGTAAATACAGCGCGGCTGGTTTATCTGCTTATTTGTGAGCTGGCAGGTGCGGCCATAGCAAACCACATCGGCGGACCAGATAGCATCTGGATTGGCATCGTTGCGGGCTTGGTGTTAGCTGCCTTTTTTATCCTGGTAGAATCATTGATGAAGCAGTTTACACTGCGCGGATTTTCTAACGCTACCGTAGGACTGCTCATAGGTGTTTTTTGTGCCTGGCTTCTGTCGCGAGGCGTAGTCAGTGTGATCGAAGGCACCTTGACTGGTAAGTTCGAGCAGGTCGACGCTATCATATTAAGTGTCCATGTGATGCTCTACGCGACACTGGGTTTCCTGGGTGCTGTGCTAGCTTTACGGAGTGGTGGTGATGATTTTTCCCTGCTCATCCCATACGTTCGTTTTCATAAGGAATCGACACCGGGTCCACCGCTTCTGATGGACGCACACGTGATTACTGATAGCCGATTGTATGGTGTGCTTAATGCTGGGTTTATCGAAGGTAACATAGTGATACCTCGTTTTGTATTAGAAGAGCTCCATATTATGGCGAACTCGCCGTCGTCTTCGCGGAGGGCGAGAGGACTACGAGGGCTGGAGACGCTGGAGCGTCTTCAAGGAGTCGAAAAATTTCGTATCACGATTCACGATTCGGAAAGCGAAAGCGGATCAGACACACACGACGCCCGCCTAATGCATGCGTGTCGCGTGCTTAATGCAAAGCTACTTACCACCGATGAGAACTTGACTAAGGCGGCTCGACTTCAAGGGGTGACTGTATTGAACATCAACGATCTAAACCAAGCCTTGAAGCCTAAGATTGCTGTAGGTGAAAGGATTCGCCTTCCCCTGGTGCGAGCCGGTAAGGATGAGCATCAAGCCGTTGGTTACCTACCGGATGGCTCGATGATCGTAGTTAACAATGCGGTGAACAAGATCAACACGACGCAGGATGTCACCGTGATCAGCACTCTAGAAACGGAGGCTGGAACCATGGTCTTTTCAGAGCTTTTCGACCGTGAGGATTAATCGTCTTGATTTGAAAAATCATTGGGAAAAAATCTGGCCCTGCACCTTCTAAAGAAATAATGACGGGACTCATCCAAGCGAACCTCCACTTTCTTCGACAGGTAGCCGATCTGGTGGACGGCCTAGAGGATGGCTCATATGTTCGTGCGGAGCCCATGTTTTATAACTCCACCGTGGGTGGCCGTCTCAGACACTGTCTCGATCACTACGAGTCGTTTACGGCAGGAGTCAGCGCAGGCCGTATTGATTACGACGCCCGATACCGTGATAAAATGGTGGAAAATAAAACCTGGGCTCCGCGCGAACGCATCAATATCGTAGGT
>TARA_B110000908_G_scaffold12799_1_pt1 | contig 32291 bp, 27 predicted proteins | sample TARA_B110000908 | Tara Oceans TARA_B110000908 (sample SAMEA4398067) | marine metagenome | biome: Polar Biome; feature: [DCM] deep chlorophyll maximum layer (ENVO:01000326); material: water (ENVO:00002006), including particulate matter (ENVO:01000060) such as... | depth 36 m
GTTCCCTCGATAGGAGTCATCACCAGAATCCTTGCGGTGTCACCAGGCTGATAGCGTTTCTTCTCTGGGATGAGTTTGATTTTCATGCCATCCTGGACTGCCCATGGATAGTCCTTGGATCCATAGATATAGATTTGAGTCGCGGTGGAGAACGACTTGCCCTTGGTATCTGTTCCCTTGAGTGTGATCAAATGACGACCAGACTTCTCAGGCACAAACGGGAGTGTAAATGCTTTGTCCGCTGTAATGATGAGTTTCTGTTCCGAGACCTGCTCGGTCTTCTTCGTGTTTTTCACGGAGACTTTACCATCGGCTGATTTGATTTTTACAGCCTCATGGTATTCACGTTCGATGATGGCGGTAACTTCGACGTCATTGCTACGGCGTGCACCTGTGGTATCGACGGCGATCAGTTCTAATCCAGGTTCTTGACCTACGCGCACAATGCGGTCGATGCGGGAAACCCCGACGTATGTGTCGGCAGGGTGGACCGTTGTGCTGGATCGACTGGAGAGTGTCTGATCTCGAGCATCGGTGATCTCGGAATGAACACTAACAGATAAGGCGGTAGGGAATGTAAGTTTGGGAAGCTCGAATGAGATGTTGGTTTTGCCATTCTCATTTAACCGAGCTTCACCATTGCGGTCGGACTGGCCACGATGGGTATTATCATCACTGTATCCAAAGTAGTGACTCCAATAGTATGAGTCATAGCGGCGGTGATCGCCGAAGAGGAAGTCACGGAACTTGTCGGGGTAGAAACCTGTCTGGGTGGCATCGAAGAACCACTCGACGGTGCCTGCTTTGACAGGTTGCCCTTGATAATACTTGGCTTCGAGGTTCAGAGTGATGCTTTCGTCGCCAGGGTTTGACTTAGGGATGTCGGAAGTGACTTCATAGGCGTTTCTGCGGAATTCCTGCACGTTGAAGCTGTGATGGAAAATACGGTAGCGATCAACGATCCAGCTGTCTTCATCTTCATGCGCGGGATCTTCTGGGAAGATGATTTTCACGCGGAAACGACCAACCGTTTCGGCTGGTAAATTGAGGGTCTGATCGAAGGTTCCATTCGAAGACAGTGTGATTTCCTTATCGAGAAGAACTCTTGAAGCGCTGTCGCTGATGATCAGTTGCGCTTTTTTCCCAGGTGTTAGCTCAATCTGGTTATCGAGGAATCGGCGGACGATACCCTTGAGTTGGACTGTTTCGCCGGGGCGGTAAAGATTGCGGTCAGTGAACATTAGCACACTGCGTTTCCAGCCCGCGAGATGATTCCAATCGACATCCACGGGGAATCGCCAAAGCGAGACGGTGTCTAGGGTGTTGTCGAAGGGGATGATATAGCAGTCGCGACCACGGGTGGCGCGAAGATGGCGGGCAGCTTCATTGCGAGGAATGCGTGCGACACCATTGGCGTCAGTGGATGCTGAGCCAGCAGCTTGGGCGTCTTCGTTATATACCTGGAGCTTAACGTTGGGGAGTGGTTTGCCAGTTTGGCAGGAGAATGCGTAAACGACCGCTTCTTTGTCATTAATTTTCCAACAAAGTCCAATGTCGGTGAGTTGAACAAACGACTGGGCGACGCGATCACCGCCTCGTGCGGTTTTCTTGGCTGCTCCTTCGACGGAAACAAAAAACGATGTCGTGCGTTGGTCCTTGGGGAGGATTTCATTCCAGTCGAGGGCAAGCTCCCGTGAGGTATCGATTTTGTTATCGAGGAAAATAGTGCGATCATAAACGGTTTTTCCCGAGATGAGTGAGTAGGGCATCGGGTGTTCAGGATCGAGATCTTTGTTGTTATGACCGTTGCCGGTGTAGTGGCGATATCCCTGCATGGTGCGGACCACCTGATCGGGTGTGAGTTGTTTAACCCTAACACGGACTGACCCGATGTTGACGGTCTCAATGCCATAAAGGCGGTTGCCGTTGGCATACTGGGCGGAGTCGAAAGCTGGTAGGGCAAGTCCAGATGGAACGGTTTTGAACTCGATTTTTTTTGTCTGAGGTTTGCCGAGAATTAGACCGCTGCTCGAGGACATTGTGTGATTAATACTTACCTGCCATTTGTCATGGGCACGGAGGTCGCCAGTAACGGCAACGGTTTTCCCCAATACTTTGTATTTTGCGTTTTTTACTTCAGGGGTGCAATGAATCATCGCTGCGAGTTGTTCCTGACTCATTTTTTCAGGGACGGAAGCATTGAATGTGATATCGATCTGGCGTGGTTGGTTGGCTGAAATATAAGCATTCACTGATTTCAGTTCGAATGGATCGACGTCGCCAATCCAAATATTATGGCCGGATCGATCGACGGCAGTGTTTCCAACATTGGTTAGATTTTTAATCGCATGGAGATACCACTTATCGCCCACGGGAAGGGGAGCCGCGGCACTCACCATAAGGGCATTGGGGATAGGCTTGGATTTGTCGTTCTTGATAACAGCTTTTTTACCATTGCGCACGGTATTGAATCTTTCCTGCCATGTGCTACCCCGATAATAGACCGACTGAATATCTCCCCAAGTGGCGCGTCTGACTGTAGCTGCAACTTGAATACCATCTTTGTTTTTGAAAACGAAATGAGCTCCGGCTACTTTGGGATCCACATTGTCGTTGAAATATACGTAATAAACGGGCTGGCGGCTGTAACTGATCGACTTGGAACGTCGACTCGATCCCTGCACGCGAAACGGTTCGGATGAAACGGTTTTTAGTTTGATGGCTGGTAACGGAATACCGTCGCGGAAAGTTTGACCAACCGAGATGGAAAAAGTGTAGGTGACGCCCATCTTTGGCGCTTCTTTTGCAATGAACGTCGCCACATTGCCCGATTTCCAAACGAGAGATCCTTTGAGTGCGGGCTCGATTTTGAGGGTTATATTAGGTGTGATTTTGTTGATTTGGTCGTCATTCACCACGGCACGGTCAAAAATAACTTCGATCTTTGATTCGGGTTTTAATTGGGATGACGAGATTCTGAGTGTTGTAGCGGCCTTAACCTGGGAGGAACCGATGCAAATAAGTGCAAGCGCAAGGGTGAACTTGGCTAGTTGTTGAATTATGGGCGAGTGCGTTTTCATGACCGTGTTTTGTGTCGGGGGATTCGAGCTTTGATTGTTGGGCAGTTAGTAAGATCTAACAGATGGGTTGATGCCTAATTGGGTGAATATTTCACAGAAAGCGGTAACTTAACCGTATTATAGACTACGACGTATAATTCTGAGTATATTTCAAATTGATTGCAAGAAAATGTAAATAGTTTGTAAATCGCATTAATTGTCCAATCCTTGCGCTTGCATGGTGGTGGGCTCAGGGTAATGTCGCCGCCTGAGATGAACCAACCACTGAAAATAGCCGATCGCACCTTTACGTCCCGATTGATGGCGGGAACTGGAAAATTTGCTTCGAATGAGCTGATGCGAGACACCCTGGCATCATGCGGGAGTGAAATAGTGACGGTGGCTCTGCGTCGTGCCGATTTGACCGGAGGTAATGACCCACAGGCCGATATTTTGAAGTTTATCGATCCTGAGAAATATCTACTTCTGCCAAACACCAGCGGAGCGGTGGATGCCGATGAAGCGGTGCGACTAGCCCGTCTGGCTGTAACAGCAGGTCTGCCAAAGTGGGTGAAGTTGGAAATCCATCCTGACCCTACGTATTTATTGCCTGATCCGATCGAAACACTGAAAGCGGCGGAGATTCTTGTGAAAGAAGGATTTACTGTGCTTCCCTATATTAATGCTGACCCCGTACTTGCGAAACGATTGCAAGAAGTTGGCACGGCCGCTGTGATGCCCTTGGGCGCTCCTATCGGATCAAATAAAGGCGTAGTCACCCGCGATATGATTCGTATTATCATCGATCAAGCTATTGTTCCCGTGGTCGTGGATGCCGGTCTTGGTGCTCCAAGTCATGCCGCTGAGGCCATGGAACTCGGAGCTGATGCTGTGTTGGTCAATACGGCGATGGCCATTGCTTCAGATCCCGCTCGAATGGGAGATGCATTTAAACTCGCCGTCGAAGCTGGCCGTGCAGCCTATGAAATGGGTTTGCCTGAAGCTGACGACCACGCATCGGCCACCAGTCCGTTAACGGGTTTCCTCGAGTAAAAGGAGTAATAGGGCTCTGTGCTTACTCGTCGGCATAAGGATTGGTTTTCCTTTTTTCTCCTCTTTGTTTGTTGTTGGATGGCTGATTGCTAGCTGATGGATTGTCTTGGTTGGAGCCATCTGATTCGTTACTGGCACTTGAGCTGAGGCTTTCCTCTTCCATGACCTCAAACCAGTAACGCATGAAAAAACGTTTCTCCTCGAGATTGATAAAGCTTTCTGATTTTCCGATGATCGGACGAAGCGTCGTGGGCATCTGTAGGGTGACTAACATAAAGATGATTGCCCAGATGTTGAGATGACCACCACGGCCACCACCCATACTCTTTGAGGCACGCGCAATGACTCTTAGTCCAAAGATGAGACAGACAATCCATATGGCCAAACTGAGAAAACCAAAGAATACCAACGAGTTACTCGATCTGGAAAAGAGCCACACTACAGGGGCAAAGCCGACCAGCAGAAGAGATGTGATGGCAAGGAAGGTCAGCATCAGCCCAACAACATGCTGGATTTTGGCGTCCATGCCTCCAAGAGCTCCAAAGACGTCGAGGTGAAGCATCTCGATGAATTGGTCTGTATTGGTCGTCTGTCCGAAAAAATGCGTTCAGAAGGTCGCGTTAGCCTCGGCTCAGTATCCGCGATCGTGAAGCGTCCTCGCACTCTTTACATCGTTCAAGGTGTGGCCATGAGTAATCCCATCTTGACCCAAGCGGGTGAGTTTGTAGGTTTGACCGTTGCTCTCAAAAACTCCGGGGTCATGCCGATCGTGATGCCCGCTAAGTATCTCCGTAAGGTGCTTGACCAGGCGAAAGCGAAGCAGGCTGAACTTGCCAAGTAAAACGGACCATCAATCATCAAAAAGGCGCATCCATATCGGGTGCACCTTTTGTGTGTGATGGAAACCGCGAATGTCTAAAAAGACGATTGTATCAGAGATTACCGCATAATGCTTGCTTCATTAACTTATAGAAAGTATTAATTTGCCCATGAAGTTTGCTTTTTTACTCCTAATGGTTGCCGCATTGGTAGGGAATATTGCCCAAGCCGACGAGATGAGCATGGCCTCCGTGGATGTGCGTAAGATTTTTAACAAATGGAAATACTCGATTGATTCCCAGAAGAAGATCAATATGACCAAGGAGTCGCTTGAGAAGGAAAACAATGATCGCCTAGCTGTGATCAATGAATACCAGATGGAGCGTAGCCGTATGCATACACAGTTTAAGTCCGACGTGGCCACGATGAGCGATGCTGACAAAAAGAAAATGGATATCAAATTCAGGAGCTTCGGCCGTGATGCCATGGCGCTGGAGCAAGACCGCCGCGATTTCTTTGAAAAGGGTAAGCGAGTTCTCGCTAATGAAATTTCCAGTGAGGCGAAACTCATACTTGATCGTATCACGCAAACGGTGCAAGTCTACGCTCTTGAGAAAAAGTACCACATGGTAATCGAGATGGGAGGGCACACGACACGTAATTTGCCTCTGTTTATGCACCTTGAGGGGGCCGTGGACATCACCGATGATATTATCAAGCGGCTTAATGACACAGAGGGTAACTAAATACGCAATTTTTTTGATACCATGAAACTGACACTCGATGAACTAGTTTCTCTCACGGGAGGGAAACTCATCCGATCTCTATCTAAAACGGATAATTCCGAAAATGCCGATCGTGAAATCTCAGGCCTAGCAGCACTCGATGATGCAGGTCCTGAAGATGTTTCCTTTTTAGGGAATGAGAAATACTATCAGGATTTTCTGAAAACTTCCGCAGCTGTTGTGCTGATACCTGCTGAGGTGCCGGAATACCCGCCCAATGCAGCATTGATCGCGGTCGAGAATCCATCGGCGGCCTTCAGTATCGTGGTGAAGCATTTTGTTCAAAAGCAACGGAAATTTACCCCTGGAATCCATCCATCCGCACATGTGGCTGAAGATGTGGAAATCGATGCCTCGCGTGTCTGCGTCAAGGCAGGTGCTGTTATTGAATCGGGTGCCAGTATTGGCAACGGCTCGGAGATCGGTTGTGGCTCAGTCGTAGGCGTTGGTGTCAGCATGGGAGAAGACTGCCAGCTCCACGCCAATGTGACGATCTATGACGGATGTAAAATCGGGAACCGTGTGATATTTCACTCAGGCTGCGTCATCGGATCGGATGGATACGGCTATGAAGTCATCGACGGTCGGCATGAAAAAGTTGATCAAGTCGGTATTGTTCAGATTGAGGACGATGTGGAAATTGGTGCCAACAGCACGGTGGATAGAGCACGGTTCGGTAAGACAATCATCGGCCAGGGCACGAAGGTAGATAACCTCGTGCAAATTGCCCATAACGTGACGATAGGCAAACATTGTCTCGTAGTGGCACAGACTGGTATTGCGGGTAGCTCCCATCTGGGTAACTACGTCACGATGGCAGCCAAGTCCGGATGTGGGGGGCATGTCAATATTGGGGATAAGGCCGTGGTTACCGCCAAGTCAGCAGCCATGAAAGACGTCAAAGGCGGAGTTGTTTACATGGGTATGCCTGCGCGTCCTATGCGTGAGCAGTTGAAAAAAATGGCTAGCGTTGCTCGGTTACCGAAACTTCTAACTGAGGTCAAGGAACTGCGCCGCCGACTCGACGAAATTGAGTCGGCTTAAGGGTCGAGGAAATAAATAGGGTACCCGATCTTCTGGGTCTTTTTCCCACCAGTTGCGTTACCATCCATCTCGAATATCTCGATATACGAAGATGGAAAGCGGCTTACTGATGGAAAAAATTCCTGCGAATCTCAGGTACCCTATTTATTTTCTCAACCCTAAGTTTTCCCTCGAGATTCTCTTGGGCCTCGCGGATATTTCCCGTTTTAGAGTGGACTAGGCGGGCATTTGGGTGCAAATAGAGTCCGCCTTCCCCTATGGGTAAACGAAGGTATTTTAAAATGGATATTCAAATTGCTACTCTCTGTGACTTTGCCGCTGACTATAACGGCAAAATGGTTGTTTCCGGAACGATTGACGTGCTCGCTGCACCAGCCCTGCCTGTGGTTCAGCCACATTGCTGCTTGGCTCTTCGCCTATGCATTACACCCGACGACAATGGGCCTCACAAATTTTCTGTAAATATCATCGATGGAGACGGAAAGTCACTCGATGACAAGATGCCAATCGATGCCGACATGCCTGTCGAAATTCCTGAGGACGTTCCTTTCCTTCACCGCAACCTGATCCTCAACCTCCAAGGGCTGAAGTTCGAGGAGGCTGGAGTCTATTTCATCGATATCAGCATCGACGACGAACTCATTCAGCGTCTACCACTTCGCGTTGTGAAGGTTGATCCTCAGCAGCAGCAGCAGCAGCAACAGCAACAGCAACAGCGCCCCAGATTGTAGGCTGTAAAAACATGGACGGCCCGCGGGCAGATCGATATCGCTGCGCTTTGATTACAGGCGCATCTTCAGGTTTGGGTGCCGAGTTCGCTCGGCAACTTGCTCCCGACTGCGAAGCCGTCATTCTAGTGGCCCGCAGAGGCGACCTGCTGAAACAATTAGCCGACGAGCTTGGAGTAACATCTCCAGCTACCGAGGTTCATTGTGTTACCACGGACCTCACCGATGCCCTGGACAGGGAGGGCTTGTTTAAAATTCTCCAAGCCATGGAGCTTACGCCAGATTTGTTAATTAACAGTGCCGGCATGGGCGACTACGGTGAATTTTCCAGTGCTGACTGGAGGAGGCTCGATGCCATGATGCAGGTCAACATGGTGGCCCTCACTCACCTGACACACAGATTCCTACCTGGGATGATTGCCAATGGAGCAGGGGCTATTTTAAATGTGAGCTCCCTAGCGAGTGTTCTGCCGATCCCTGACTTTTCCGTTTATGCCGCTACCAAGGCATACGTGACCAGTTTTTCTGAAGCCCTGCGCTTGGAGCTATTAAATCACGGCGTGAACGTCCTCGCACTCTGCCCAGGACCCGTGCACACCGAATTCGGCTCAGTCGCACAACGTGGTGAACACTCGAATAAAACACCTGGTGGCGAAATGATTTATGTCGAGCCCGCGCAAGTCGTTGCCGAGGGGATTGCAGCCCTTCAACGGGGCAAAGCAAGGCATTATCCCGGTCTGAAAATTGCCATCGCGGCAGCGGCGTTCGGTCTGTTGCCGATGGCGGCTGTTCGTCTCATCATGGGGCGGAGACCGAGAAAAGGTTAGTTTAACATCTGCTCGATGCTTTATTATTGGGACATTGTCGGAACCTTTCTATTTTGTGTGTCCGGCGCGCTAGCTGGTCGACAGAAGGGAATGGATTTCTGGGGAACCTTCGTCATGGCTCTCGTTACCGGAACGGGTGGCGGCACGGTTAGAAGTATTCTAATAGGTGACGTTCCTCCTCCACTATTTATCGATCCTATTTACATCATTATCGCGGCTGTAGCTACACCCTGTGCCACTCTTTTTCCTGGCCTGTGGGATCGATTTAGAAGGGAGATATCCGTTGTGGATGCTTTGGGGCTCGGTGTCTTTGTCTGCATAGGCACGCAGGTGGCCATAGATCACGGTCTATCGTGGTGGGCTGCTGTTGGTATGGGCGTGGTTACCGCGACCTTTGGCGGCGTGATACGGGATATCCTCCGCACTGAGGTGCCGCTGGTATTTCGTAAGGAAATCTATGCTACCGCGGCGCTGGTGGGGGCGGTTTTATTGATTGGTCTGGAACACATGGGCTTGGATCGACAATTCAGCATTCCTATTACCACGGTGTTTATTGCTGGAGTCCGACTTCTTGCTATACGTTACGCTCTGAATCAGTCGTCCCAGTAACAAGGTGACTCCTAAGTCTAAAGTAAACGGTTGACTGCAGTAATCTCCCTAGGTGGAGAATTTCTCAGAGCTTGCTGCAAAGAATCGTTATCCACAGTGAGCAGTGAAAGGGGCGGGGGGCACACAGAATAAATGTTAATAACTTGTGAGTAAGTCTGAGGATAGCCATGTTAATGGCTGTGTTAATAAACTGTTAGTAACTAGGTGGATAACTTGCCTTCAATAGCTTAGTTTTCTAATGAATATCAATTACTATTATTGCATAAATAAACGATTATGTAACTTATTATAAATAAGTTATCCTTTATTATTATGGTGGATTCATGAATGATTCCAATCCTCGGCAATATCCTCTGAATAGCAGTTCATCACCGATTGAATCATGGCCCGACCACTCTGCTCCTCGTCTAGAATCACTTGATGAACACCAGACTCGGAAAGCTCAACCAGGTCGTGGGAGAACTTGGTGCGGGCGTAGACAATGACGGAGGGATTCATTTCTCGGATCGTGGGTAGGGCGGCTAAGACGGGCTCCTTGATTGGAAATGTGAATGCGATGGCACGGGCTGTTTCAATGTGGGCGAGTTGAAGAGCTATTTTCTGTCCAGCATCCGCGAAAATACACTTCACACCCTGCTTGAGTAGTCGCTCGACGGTGGAGGCATTCATCTCGATCACCGCCACTCGGATGTTCGCCTTGTGCAAATTCTCATGGAGGTTCTGTCCAACTGGCCCATACCCGCAAATAATCACGTGATCACTGAGCTCATGAATCTTGCCAGCCATGCCCAGGGCCTTCTTTGACATCGGTGCGCCCTTTCGCTTGTTCCGCAGGAATCTCACACCTGGAACGCTCCATTTCATCAGCGATGGAACCAATCCCATGGTCAAAGCTGTGCAAACGAGAAGGATTTGCTCCATAAAAGGCGTCAGTGCGCCCAATTCACCAACTCGGTTTAGGAGGACGAGCGAAAATTCACCGGTGCTGCAGAGAGCGGCGGCGGTGGTAAGCCAGCTACCCATGCGTAATCCGGATATACGGGCTGCAAGGGCTACAATGCTGCCCTTGAGCACAAGGATCATTAGGGTGCAGCCCAGAATGATCAGCCAGTGATCAAGGATGATATTGACGTCAATCAGCAGGCCAATAGAAACGAAAAAGACCGTCAAAAATAAATCCTTGAACGGTAAAACCTCGGAGAGCACTCGATGGCTGTAAATGGAGCCACTGACAACCACCCCAGCAGCAAAGGCTCCCAACGCAGGGCTCAACCCTAGGAGGCCTGATGCCACGGCTACCACACCACATAATCCAACCACAGTTACCGTAAAGAGCTCGCGACTTCTTGTCTGTGCTACGGCGGCAAGGATTTGCGGTATTCCGAAACGACTGAGCAGGATAACGGCTGCGCAGAAAGCGATTCCCTTGATGAGCGCGAAACCAAGTGATGCGATTGGGTTATCGCTACTGCCCAGTATGGCAGGCAGTAGAACCATGAAGAGAATGACGGCGAGATCCTGGAAAAGTGCTATTCCTAAGGCGACACGGCCCTGCGGGCTATCGGGCTGGCCCATATCCTGAAATGTCTTAAGCGATACGGCCGTCGATGAAAGCGAAACGGCGAAACCAATGGCAACGGCATGATTCAGAGGTAATCCCAATGCCGAAGCGATTCCCGTTCCAGCAAGAGTGCAGAGCAGCATTTGAATGCCACCACCAAGGAATGCCGGACGTTTGAGAAGCTTAAGTTCATCGACCGAGAACTCGATTCCCAGTGTGAATAGCAGAAGGATTATTCCCAGCTCAGATAAAGCGTGAATCATCGAGCCCGAGTCGGCACCGGCCCAGTGCAGGATTCCACTGTTGGCTAATACCAAGCCACAGAGGAAATACCCAACGAGTAACGACTGCTTGAATTTGGACAGCACCAAAGAGACAACGACAACGGAGGTGAGGATCAGCGTTAGAAGGATAAAAAACGCGGGCACGGTTCCAGTAGAAGCAAAGAGATAGGGCACGTTATACAAATACTCCCAACTCGATCTAATGGCTACACGAAACGACAAAAAGGATGGCGGAATAACAAGAATTGGTTACATCTCATCTATGGTAACGAGTCATGAACGCCGACGCTTTTTGCGAACCCTGTCACTGGGGAGTTTGGCAACGTTCATTGGAAACGGTTCAAGCCGTGCTCAGGCAGCGGTGAAAGTCACACCGAAACTCAAATTTCTTACCCAGGAATCAAAGGGATACGATGATGCTCGGCAGCTTTTTAATAGTCGACTGAATTTCCGCCCCGCATTGATTGCCAAGTTCAATTCAGGCAAGACAGATAAGACGGAAAAGGAAATCGCAGCAGCCTTCAAACACGCCCATTTGAATAAGCTCCAGGTGACGGTCAAAAGCGGAGGGCATAGCTTTGAGGGATTTAGTTCCAATAATGGAGGCATGATGGTCAGCCTGTCAGCGATGACGGGTATGGAATACGATGCCAAAACGAAAACAGTCAAAGCGCAACCTGGTTGTCGACTTGGCCAAGTGGGATCGGTGCTACTTTCCAAGGGACGACTTCTCCCCTCCGGCTCCTGCGCAGGTGTTGGCCTAGCAGGACTCACACTCGGCGGCGGGTATGGTCTATTCGCTAGGAAACATGGACTGACCTGTGACCACCTCACGGGACTACGCATGGTGGATGGGAAGGGGGATATCCACGATAGTGATGACGATCCCGAAAAAGGAGCCAAGCTCTTGAGGTCTGTCGTGGCGGTGGCAATGGGAACTTTGGCATTATCACGGAGCTACGATTCAGTACGGTAGCCGCGCCTAAACTTTTTAGCAGTCAACGGATCAGATATCGGAAACTGACACCTGAAAAAGTCGGCGAGCTCGCCAAACTTTGGTTCACAGCGACAACCAAGCTTCCCAACGATGGCTTCTCTGCCTTTGTCTTAAACGGCAGCAGCTTGACCGTCCTGATTACTTTTTTTGACAAGGGGACACGGGCATACGTCGAAAAGGCATTTCAACCGATGCGCGACAAGGCTTGGCGAAACGAAGCCATTCGCGTCGCACCCACAGCGAGTGCGATCACGCGCTATTACGGTCGACCTGGACCCCTGCCATTTAAAAACGCATCAGCGGGCTACTATCGAGATTATGATCATATCGCCAAATCCATCCCGGCCATCGCTAAGCAGGTGGCTAGGGTTTCAGGCACGGTCTGGCAGATCAATACACTGGGTGGTGCCATTAATACTCTGGAGTTTGAAAAACAATCCGTCTACCCACATCGCGCCTATCCGTGGCTAGGCGAGATTCAAGGCTACTGGGATAATATCAAACGAGAGGGAATCTGTGTGGAGAACGTCGCCACGGTCCAAAAACTAATCACAGCATGTGGTGTAACAGACCACTATCGAAACTACCCTGATATCGATTTTAAAAACTCGGGTAAAGCCTATTACGGAGAATCGGGACTCGAACAGATTTCAGAGATGAAAAAACTCTACGATCCCGACAATACGATACATCATCCGCAGAGCGTGAAGGCAAATTAGGACCAGTTTGTAACCAATAGTGTCCTGCTATAAAGATAATGCAATCGAGTCATAAAAAACGGCCAGTTCCTGATGAGGAACTGACCGTCGAATTGATTCGGTTAAGTAACGTAGAGGGAATTCTTAGAGTAAATCCTTAGAAGGGTTTTCCTTCGAGCGCTTTGACCTCTTTGATCGTTATCTTAAATGGCTCAAGAGCTTTGGTGATGACTTCTTTGTCCAAATCACCGGCTTTGACGAGGTGAATGGTGATGCCGCGATTCACGTAAGCGCCTGCAATTCCGTCGAGTTTTTCCAAGGCCACACGGACCTTATCATTGGTGTTTGCTCATCCGGTGCCGGTGACGGCGAGGGCGTAAGCTGATTCAGGGACAGTAATATCTGCCAGCTCAAATGAAGCAACACCGAGGCCTTTAGCTGCGATGGCTTTGGTGGTTTTCTCTTTATCGAGCGCTTTGCCGTCTTCCATCACGACGGTGGCACGAAGTCCGGAGAAGAGGATCTTTTTGACGCCTTCCTGAGTTTTAAGAGCCAAACTGGCTCTTTGGGGAATGCCTCATCCCTTGCCGCTGACTTGGACAAGATAAGCTGAGACGGTGTTGGTGGCGACAGCTTCAGCTGCAGGCTTGAGTGGAGCTGCTGGTGCATCGTCCGCAAACACGGGCAGCACAGCAAGACCAAAGGCGGCCAGGCCGGCGGTGGTGGTGGTTAGTAGGGTAGCTTTCATATTGAGTAAATCCTGATGGATTGTGGGAAAATACATCTAATATAGAGGGTTGCAAGCGGAGAGGTGATTTTTTCTTAAAAAGGGGGAGGCGAAGCAGTTGTAAAATCAGAAGGCAATTATAACAGCGAATCCGAGCATTTTGCCTATATTGAAGCTATCAAACCAATCAACTGTTATGGATCCCGTTCTCAAACTAACCAGAAAATGCCGACCAAGCCTCAACGACTGTGGAGTAAAGCCACTGAGCCGTCAGATGCATGAGTATCTGATATCATCCTATCTTGTATGGCCAGTGATCGTTGCAATTGGAAATGTCGGCGGGAACATGATGATCTCAGGTGCTGTTTTTGCCTCCTTTATCGTGATGGGATTCATGTTCTACAACATGCTTGTCGCAATGGTGCAGATGTCCCATGACGAGAAGAAGAGGCTGCAGATTAGTCAGACTATATTCTGTCTGACGTTTTTAGTCCTAGCCGTTCGAGTGGCTTGGGTGCTGAGCTGAACTGGTCAGCGGCTTTTCTGTGCCCTCACTGCAGCCTGGTAGTCGGCTCCAGGGATATAGGTTGCTGAGCCGTCAATACGAAGGATAACCCGTTTGCTATCAATTGGGGTAGGTGTGGCCAGTAGGATATTTTGAGCGTTGTCGCTGGTGCTTTGGCCGGAGAAGTAAATCCATTCTCCACCTTTGGCGGGAGCAAAGATTGACAGATCTGATACGTATTTTTCGCTCTGGAGCTGTACTAGCTCATCTGGGGATGCACCCTTGTCTTGATCGTATTCGATCAGGCAATAATAGAGTTGTTTGGAGTTGCTGATTGACTGCACAAGTTGCGCTTTTTTCTGCTGCTTGAGGATCACTGGTATTGCCAAAGCTGCGAGCAAAGCAACGATCAAGGTCAGGGCAATCGACACGTAACCCAGGACAAGTCCAGTAATTGCCATACCGCTACCACCAATGGCACCATTGGATCGTTTGATTTTTTTGAGCGCCATGTGGCCGCAGGCGATCTCTGGGATACCCGTCAGTAATAGGGTTGACCAAGGAAGCAATACCGCAGATGATACTGGCCACTGCCAGTCCGGCCGTAGAGCGGGGCGTTGGCGCTATTTGAGGCGGCCAGCGACTGGTGATGATTGTTGAGGTTGCATGGGTTGGTTCATTTTAGAATTTTTGCCGACAAGGCCGAGAGGGTTACGCCTCCACCTCAACCACCATATTAATCTCCACTGAAACATTGAGTGGGAGCGCAGCAGCTCCCATGGCGGTGCGGGAGTGGATGCCCTTGTCGCCGAAGATTTGAACTAATAGATCTGAGCAACCGTTGATCACTGCAGGGTGTTGGTAGAAATCGGGCTCAGAATTCACAAAACCTCCCACATTAACAATGCGAGTGACCTTATCGAGGTCGCCAATTTTATCTTTCACCACAGCGAGTCTATTAAGAGTAATAACGCGCGCAGCTTTTTGAGCCGTTTCCACGGATGTATCGGTTGGGACTTTTCCTAGGAAAGTGTCGTCGTCGAGTGGTGGAATACCACCAGCAAGGAAGAGCAGATTTCCGGAGCGCACACAATTAACGTAAGAACCGGCTGGGGCAGGGGCGGCAGGCAGGCTGTAGCCAAGTTCTTGGATGCGGGATTCAATGATCATTTTTTGACAGGGTTACCTATTCACTTAATTACCTTCTTACATACTCACTTACTAGCGCGCAGCGCCAACGCCGCAGCGACGAAGCCAGAGAAAATCGGGTGAGGATGGTTTGGTTTCGATTGAAACTCAGGGTGGAACTGGGCACCGATAAAGAAGGGGTGGTCTGAAATTTCGACGATTTCAACGAGTCCTTCGGGATCAGAAACGGCGCTGATCTTAAGCCCCGCAGTTTCGATCTGCTCACGGTAAGCGGGGTTGAACTCGTAGCGGTGGCGGTGACGCTCACTGATGGTGTCGGTGCCGTAGAGTTCGGCGGCCTTGGTGCCTGGAAGGACATTAGAGTCGCTGGCTCCCAGACGCATGGTTGCACCCATGTCCTCGACCCCTTGCTGTTCTTCTTGCAGTGAAATGACGGGATGAGGGGTGTCTTTGTCGAACTCGGTGGAGTTGGCATTTTCCAAGCCACAGGCGTTACGGGCAAATTCGATCGTGGCGATTTGCATACCGAGACAGATTCCAAAATAGGGGATGTTGTTTTCGCGTGCGTATTTGGAGGTGATGATTTTCCCTTCGGTTCCACGATCTCCAAATCCACCGGGGATGAGGATTCCGTCCATTCCTCCGAGGAGTGTTTCGGCTCCTTCTTTTTCAATCGCCTCTGCTTCAATCCGTTCTACAATAACACGGGTATCATGAGCGGCTCCCGCATGAGTGAGGGATTCGTAAATAGATTTGTAGGCGTCCTGGAGTTCGATATATTTGCCAACGACCGCGATTTTCACCTCGTGGGTCGGGTTAATGATGTGATCAACGAAGTCCTGCCACTCGTGGAGGTCGGGAGTTTCTGACTCAATACCGAGACGATCAGTGACGAGGCGGTCGAGTTTGTCTCTACGTAGGTCGATGGGGCATTCGTAAATGGTGTGAGCGACATCACGGAAGGCGACGACGTTTTTCTGTTCCACATTACAGAACATGGCGATTTTCTTTTTATTATCCTCATCGAGGTCATGCTCGGTGCGACAGACGATAATATCGGGCTGGATACCGATTTCGCGAAGTTTGGCGACCGACTGCTGGGTCGGCTTGGTCTTGATTTCACCGGCGGCCTTGATCAGTGGAAGCAGGGTGACGTGGATGAAGCAGCAGTTGCCGCGACCTACATCGAGTGAGAACTGTCGCAGGGCTTCGAGAAAGAGGTGACCCTCAATGTCTCCCACGGTGCCGCCAATTTCAGTAATAATCACATCGGCGTCAGAGCGGAGGGCTACGTCGTTAATGCGTGCCTTAATCTCATCGGTGCAGTGCGGGATGAACTGAACCGTTTTCCCCAGATACTCACCTTTGCGCTCCTTGCGGATGACGTTTTCGAAGACCTGTCCAGACGTCAGGTTGTTAAATTTTCCTAGCTTGCAGTTGGTAAACCGCTCGTAGTGACCGAGGTCGAGGTCGGTTTCAGCTCCATCATCGAGAACGTAAACTTCACCATGTTGGAATGGGGACATCGTTCCAGGATCGACGTTAAGGTAGGGGTCAAATTTCTGGAGAATGACCGACAGACCTCGGTGCTCGAGAAGCGTGCCAAGTGAGGCTGCTGCGAGCCCTTTTCCAAGGGATGAAACGACACCACCGGTGACGAAGATGTATTTTGTTGGCTGAGGCATTTGAATGGTGAATTTAGAATGTTGAATAGTGAATTATGACAGGAGGTCTTCGATTTGCTGGGCTTGTTCTAAAGTATCGACGCCGGGTGACTCGTCGTCGGTGATGAGCACTTTGATACGGGCACCGTTCTCGAGGGCTCGTAGTTGTTCGAGCGATTCGGCAAGTTCGATAGGTGAGGGCTGCCAAGTGACGAATTTTTCAAGAAAATCGCGACGGTAAGCGTAGATGCCTTTGTGCCGATAGAGCTTCAGCTCAGGGCTCTCTGATCTGCGATAAGGAAGTGGGCTACGGGAGAAATAAAGAGCGTCGCCGTTTAATGCCAACACACATTTAACCACATTAGGGTCGTCCATCAAGGCGTCATCTGTAATGGGGTTAGCTGCGGTGGCCATGGCTACACCGCCGTCTACGTGGAGTGCCGTAGCGAGCTGATCGATGAGAGAAGGGTCGATCAGTGGTTCATCGCCCTGAATATTAATGAGGTAAGAGGCCTCTGGGAATGCTGCAGCGGCTTCGGCGATGCGATCAGTGCCTGTCGGGTGATTTTCTGAGGTCATCACTGCCTCCGCGCCGAACACAATAGCGGCATCAAAGATACGTTGGTCGTCGGTGGCGATCACGCAGTGATCAAGCTTTGAGCATTGTTTACAACGTTCCCAGACGTGCTGCACAAGTGGTTTTCCCGCGATGAGATGAAGCGGCTTTCCGGGGAATCGCGTGGAGGCCCAGCGAGCTGGGATAATGCCAAGAGTAAGATGTTTTCCAGATGAGTCCACGATGCGTTAATCTGGAGTTGAGTTATGATGGGCACCGCGTAAACAACAAGACTCTTTTACAAATAGTTTGAAGTTTTCAGTTTGAAGTTTGATCAGCCCGCTCGCTCTGCTAGTTTTCGCGCCTATGAAAGAGGTGCACGAGTATTTTACCTATTGGGATTGGATGGTGGTTGCAGGGTATATGATTCTGACTACCTGGCTCGGGCATCGGCTTTCTGGTAAGCAGTCCAGTATCAAGGATTTCTTCCTCGGCGGAAAGACCCTTCCCTGGTGGTCGGTCAGTGGCTCAATGATCGCTACCGAGATCAGTGCACTGACATTTATCGGCGTGCCAGGGATGGTGTATGGTATGGCTGGCGATTGGACTTATCTTCAGTGGGGTCTGGGATCGATTATCGCGCGGCTTGGTGTGGCCTATTGGCTGGTGCCTCTTTATTACGAAAAGGAAATTTACAGTCCATACGACTTCATGGGCAATCGACTCGGTGAAGGGGCCCGGCGACTTGTAACCGGCCTATTCGCTCTTGGCTCGATCCTTGGACAAAGTGTGAGAGTTCTAGTGACTGCCATTATTCTCCAAGTGGTCACCGGTATGGATGCTCGGTTGTGCATCGTTATCATTGGAGCCGTGGCTGTACTCTGGACCTTTATGGGGGGGATGCAGACGGTTATATGGACGGACGTAATCCAGTTCTGCCTTTTTATATTTGGCGGAGTGCTCGCACTGACCCTTCTAGTAGGGCAATTGGGTTGGAGTGAAATTGTGGAATTGAACCAGGTGACCTTGGACGGTAACGCTAAAGACAAGATGAGATGGCTCGATTTTACCACACCATTTCAGAATCCAGGCCTTCGATACACAATGTGGGTGGCTCTCATCGCCATGCCGTTCCAGAACTTTACGGCCTTTGGGATCGATCAGCTTAATACTCAGAGAATGTTCTGTTGTGGCAATGTCAAAGACGCCCGTAAAGCCATGTGCTGGAGTAGTGTATCGCTGCTCATTACTATATTGATGTTGGCCGTGGGGGCTGGCCTCTTTGCCTGGTATCAGGTTTATGAACCCACAGGGGCGATTGCTGACAGCTTTAAGAAGGGGAATAATGTCTTTCCCACGTGGATCACCATGGAGGTGCCTAGGGGATTAAGTGGGCTGATTCTTGCCGGGGCATTTGCCGCTGCCATATCCAGTCTCGACTCCATTCTCGCAGCCTTGAGTCAGACCAGTCTTTCCGTGATCTTTGGCAGGGAGAAACTAGAGGCCGAAGGGAAGGGGGAAGAGATGGTTCGATTGTCTCGAATCGCGGTGTGTGTTTGGGGTGTAATTCTGACCGCCGCAGGACTCGGATTGTGGGTTGTCTATGAGAGCAACCCCGATAGTGATTTGATAGGTCTTGCATTCGGTATGGTGGCCTACACATATGGACCTCTATTGGGGGTTCTGCTGGCTGCTCTAATACCACTCCGCTCAGACACCAAGGGACTGATATTTGGAACGGCTCTTTCGATTATGTTAGTGTCATGGTTCAGACCCGAGCTGCCACTGCTACTCGATGCAAACGGATTCAAAGATCTTGCGCAAGCTGTGATCGACTCCCGACCTAAGTTAGCCTCCGAATGGTTTTTCCCAATCAATGCAAGCCTGACTCTTTGTTGCGGATTGTTGGCTGGTTGGATCAGGACCGCGATGGATAAATCCGAGTGAGGATGAAGGGGCTTAATCTGGCTTGAAATATAGGTTTTTCAGGTGTTATAGTTGTCTGTTAGAGTACGTCTAAGTAATACTACTTCACCACTGCTTACTAAAATCAGGGTCAAGTTTTTTAAAAACTTTATGGTGATTTGTTGTGGAACCTTTGTGGAATAGGGAGTTCATGATACGAGCATCTTCACTTTATTAAAAAGTTTTGATCATATCGCTTCATGCGAGTTTGATGTGTCCACAGCTCGCCGGCACAGGGGTCCCGGCTTCATGAGCTCCCTCAACAACCACTCTAATATTTTAAAAACTTCGATGAAAGAAACTGCAGTCTCCCAAGATGTCCCTCGCGATATTGATTACACCCTAATGGACGACGTGAATGGGACAGAGAAAGAGGATACAAAAAAACTCTGGGGAAAAGTTTCTACGGCTCTGAAAGAGCTAGTTAGTGGTGACGCATACAGCCGCTGGTTTCAGTCGGCATCCTTGACTGATGTGAATGAGACAGAAGCCGTGCTCGCCGTTGCCAGTGACATGCATCAAGTATGGATCGAAACGAACTATCTTCCCGAAGTCCAATCGGCTCTTTCAAGTGTCTCTTCACTACCTCTGAAAATGAGGGTTGTGGTTAGCGAAATTCAGGAGGAAGCTCCCGCCATTATCGAGGCTAATGGAGTTGGTGATAATGAGGACGAGGCAGAGCTCTCATTGGGCACCGATACCAACGGATCACAGACATCGTTTAGCGGTGAATTTGGAGCTGCCCAGTCAGCACTAATCGGCAGTCAGGAGCAGGCCCGCAAAAAGCTTAAATCTGCCGGCCTAAATCCTCAATTCAGCTTCGACCGATTTGTGGTCGGTCAGAACAACGAATTTGCCCAAGCTGCATGTACGGCTGTCGCCTCAGCGAAAAACGCTATTTATAACCCACTATTCATACATGGTGACTCAGGATTGGGGAAAACACACCTGATGCAGGCAATTGGCCAGCGACTGATGAAGGAGAATCCCTCAGCTCGGGTCTTTTACCTGACATGTGAGAAGTTCATTAACGAGTTTATCGATACTGTACGTAAAGGATCACTTGAGCGCTTTCGCCGGAAATACCGTCGCGCAGATATCCTGCTGATTGATGATATCCAGTTCCTCGGTGGCAAGGAACGCTCACAGGAAGAGTTTTTCCATACCTTTAACGAGCTACTCGATCTACAAAGCCAGGTGGTTCTGACCTCCGATCGCCCAGCTTCAGAAATCAAGAACATCGAGCCGCGCCTCATTTCCCGCTTCGAAAGCGGCCTTACCGTCGAACTCCAGCCTCCGGGCATCGAAACCCGCCTCGCCATTCTCCAACGCAAGATGGAAGATTGGGATGTAAAACTTAGCGATGAGATCCTGACGATGCTCGCAGAGCGTATTCAGAGTAACGTCCGTCGTTTAGAAGGTGGCCTCGTCCGTATCGCTACCTATGCGTCGCTGGGCACAGAGCAGATCACCGTGGAGCGTTCAGAGTTCCTGCTGAAGGACATCCTTCGCGAAGAAGGGCAGAAGCGCGTTAATATAGATTCTATCCAGAGAGCCGTTACCAACCACTTCGATCTTAGATTGGCTGATATGACAAGCCGGCGCCGACCATCCAATATTGCTTTCCCTCGTCAGATCGCAATGTATTTGAGCCGCAAACTCACACCATGTTCATTGGTTGAGATTGGTGATGCCTTTGGCGGTAGAGACCACGGCACAGTGATCTATGCATGTCGGAAGGTTAAGCAACGTATCGAATGTGAGCCTCAGGTTAGGGACTCAGTTGATATTCTGATTACTACTCTACAGAGAAAATAGTTGTCTGATGAACATCGGCGACCCTTGGGGCTGAAATGGGCTGAAATCACTGGGGGAACTACAGGCTGTGAGCACTGTAGCTGCGTTACCTATTTGAACATGTTAGGTAGCCGTTTGTTGTTCTGTTTTGAGTGATCGACCCAAGCTTGGCTTTCGCGGGGCTACCATATATAGTAGGGTGGGGGTTATCCCGCACAGGATATTGAATAGGGGGTTGAAAAATGCTCAAGATTTGTTAAAGAGAGCTTGCCTTGGAGCAAAAAAACTCCAAAGTCACACGCAGTAGAAGACGCCTCTCACCAACATTGCTTGTCGATCGTCGTTTATTTTACTCAAACACAATTACCTCAGCTATCGTTCTCAAGTCACCAATTACCTTAAAATGAAATTTTCTATCAGTAAGGAAGCATTTCTAGATGCCCTTCAACAGGTTCAACACGTTGTCAGCAACCGAGCCACTTTGCCCATCCTCTCTAATGTTCTCATCGAAGCTGTCGACGGAAAGCTCAAGCTTACCACCACAGACCTTGACGTAGGCGTCAGCGGTAGCGTTGATGCAAATATCGAAAAAGAAGGTTCCACGACCCTTCCCGTCAAACGTCTCGTCAGCATTATCCGTGAACTCCCTGCCAGTGAGGTAGAGGTTTCCGTGGATGCCAAGAATCACGCCAGCATCAAGTGTGGCCCTAGTTTCTTCAAAATCATCGGTCTTGGTGAAGAGGAATTCCCACCACTTCCCAAGTTCGAAGACGCCACTGAGTTTAAGATTGCTCAAAACGTTCTTCACGATGCCATCAAGAAAACATCGTATGCAATCTCCACAGATGAGACCCGCTACGTGCTCAACGGTATTTATGTCTCCTTCAAGGAAGGAAAAATGACCTTCGTCGCCACTGATGGACGTCGTCTTGCTATGGTGGACAGTGATCTCGAGTTCCCTGCGAGCCACGAAACTGATATCATCATCCCGTCTAAGGCCGTCAATGAGCTTGGCCGCATGCTCGGCAGTGAAGGTGAGGCAGTTGTTCGCCTTAGCGGAAGTCAAATCAGCTTTGAAATCGGCGACAGTATCATCGTCAGTAAACTCATCGAAGGTAACTACCCGAACTACAAGCAGGTTATCCCCGGCGAACGCAAAGAGCGTGTCACCATCAACCGTGAAGAGTTTCTTAACACCGTGCGTCGTGTGTCACTACTGACATCCGAAAGCTCAAACTCCGTTAAACTGACCTTCAGCAAGGGTAACATCGACGTCCAGGCTAACTCCAAAGACATTGGTGAGGCCAAAGAGCCTATTGTAGCCGACTACGATGGCGACGAGTTCGCTATCGCATTCAACCCTGAGTTCCTGATGGCTCCGCTAAAGAACCTCAGCGAAGAGTCCATCTACCTCGACCTCATCGATGGCATGAGCCCCGGAGTTGTTCGTATCGATGGCACCTTCCTCTACGTCATTATGCCCATGCGCGTCAGCGCTTAGCTCAAATGAGCGCGTTAGCGCATAGAACTTAATCTATTTACAAAGCCCGAAGGGATTTCCCTTCGGGCTTTTTTATTCGCTCAAAGTATGGCAGAATTGAAATCTGATGGAGCTTAACTACCTGATTTTTTCGGTCCTGTTGCGGCACTATTAGTGGCAGCATGCTCTGATCCTACTCCGACCACTGTTCTCGTGGTTCCTGTAAAACCTGTTGCAGCCAAACTCGTAAAAACTCCACAGGTCGATAAATCTGCTCCGGCGCCGAGTAAGCCCGCTGTGAAACCTGGTAAAATCACCAGTGTCGATATGGGACAGCTCTTTACTATGAGTCAGACAGGCAAGGTCTACCTTATTGATACAAGGCCACCTCTGTATTTCCGCTTGGGACACATTGATGTTGCAAACAGTTTGCCTCTGATCAAGTACGACAAAGTCATCCTTGAAAAAAGCCCCAGATTGAAGCCGCTTTAAAAGCAGGAAAAATAATTGTATATACTGTCAGAACATCAATGTCCCAGACGCTCACAAACTTGCCACCAAACTCTCAAAGATGGGTTACAATATCTCAATCTATAGCGGCGTTGGGAAGAATGGAAACGTTCAGGACTCTAGCCATAGAAAGCCTACTTTTCCTGACCGGCTAGCGTGAAGGCTAGGATGCTTCCTATGATGCAAAGGATCGAGTATACACCGAGTGGAAGCAGGGGTGAAATCGACTGCAAAGGCGCGGTCAGCAGGCCCATCACCAGGATGGCCACAGCGATCAACGTGTTCGATGTCGAGACATAATCGGTGCGTTTGTCTCCCTCCACCGCATCAACCACCCATACCTTTCGGCCAAGCCTGACTCCGGTATAACCCAGATTAAAGAGGAGGAAAATCAACGGCCACAACCAGACCGCCCAGATGGTTTTCCCGGAAACTGGCATCCAGACAGCCATGCAGATGGCGGCAATACCAATCACCGCACAGGCTAATCCGCCCAATGCCATCGTCACGTGACTGGATCGATCAGCCATCTTTCCCCAGAGCAATGAACTTGCTGAGGTGGCTACGGCTGTTGCGACAAGAAATCCTACCAGCGACAACAGATTGCCCTCTTTAGTTCGTGCCAATACCACAATGAGCGGTGACGCCAATGCAGAGCCTAATAACAAAGTTCGGACGATGATGAATCGACGAAACAAAGGGTCGCGTATCACCAAACCCACACGCTCCCACAGGTCATTGACTGCGGAGTCGGGCGATTGAGTAACTTCCGCAGGCTCAGGGATGGGTTCATGGATTAGGCTATAAAGCCCTGCGCCCAGAACCCAGAGAATCGAGGCTCCAAGGACTATCCATGCCAACAGAGTGGCGGTGTCGTAGTCACGGAGAAAGATAAGCCCTGCCGCTGCGAAGGCCGAGATGATTCCGGAAATGGTTGCTGAAGCTCCCGTGACTCTGCCGCGGAATCCTTTCGGAATAGCCAGGCCCAATACATCCTTCGAGCTGATCGAGCAAAACGCTCGGGAGAGAGAAAATGCTACCAGAGAAAATATCACAACACCGCCAGCCAGATTGGGCGACATCCACAATGCCGAGGCACCCATCGCCGAAATGCAAACAGCCTGGGCCAAGGCCCCACCAATAAATACCCACTTGCGACTACGCGCCCGCTTTACCCAACCCGATACAAACAACTGCGGCAACATTGACCCCGACTCACGTATAGGAGCCAGCATCCCGATAAAAAATCCCGTCGTCCCCAACTGTGACAACAACCAGGTAAGTACCGTCTTCGGGTTCGTCAGCACATCACCAATCCGTGTGCACGTCTGAGCAGCAATTATAGCAGCCGCATTCTTCTTCTGACTCTTCGATAACATTGGAATTTAGAATGATGAGTTATCTAGCCAAGAAACTTCCGTGTATTCCGATCCTTCAGTGGTTTGCAAATGAATCCACATCCCAAGAAAAATCCGTCAGATTTGCCTAAGGGCTATCTACGCAGGCTCTGGTTGTAAGATTCGTGGTTCTAAGCTACTCTGAATACTCAGCCCAGGATGATGTGGTTTCCCACACCCGGATGTTGGCAATCTTCACGTCAGGCCTAACCGGATATTCAGCATCAGGTTCATTCACAAATTTGGCAAGCGATGCCTTGGTGTGATTATAAATCGTCCGTGCCATCACCTCAGTGGTCGGATCCTCGCCTTCAAAGCCAATAATCCGATCACCATAAGCTTCCTTAAAAAATCCAAACTTCGGGTCGTCCGTATTCATACAAAGCGCATGATCATAGGTTTCCAGAAAATCTCCGATCATCCGGCCGATCAGTTTGAAATCAAACACCATCTCGCGATCATCTAGCGTGTCCGCCTCAAAGATCAGCTCCACCTTACGTGTGTGCCCGTGCGGAAATCGACACTTATCAGGGTGCTTCGATAGCAGATGGCCGTTTTCGACCTCGATCATTTTACAAATACGGTAAGACACGGGGGAATAGTGAATGGTGAATAGTGAATAGTGAAGCTTATTCCCTGAAGGGAAAATGTTGAATAGTGAATGTTGAATTAGCTACTTAAGAAACTTTCGCTCCTTTCGCCTCTTTCGCGGTCTAAATTTCTTGGATCAACCGCTCCACTAGATCCGGTAAAGTCTCAGTGGCCGGCCCTTCAATGTGCTCATCAAAAACAGGGGATATATCGGTGCCTTTGAGGTTGGCCTCGATTAAATGAGCGCCGTGGCGTTTTGCCTCTTCGCCAAAACCCGCTGCCGGATAGACCGCCCCTGAGGTTCCAATGGAGATAAACAGATCAGTTTCAACCAGCTTCTGGTGAATCTCATCCATCAGCAATGGCATCTCACCGAACCACACAATATGCGGTCGCATCGTGCCCTCGTGCCCGCAGTTCTCACATATCGAATGAATACCGGTTCGCGATACGCAGTCGCTGACCACACCGCAGTCGGCACATCGTTTTTTGAGTAACTCGTCATGCACGTGCATCACATCGCGCATGCCTGCCCGCTCGTGGAGATCGGCCACATTCTGAGTCACTAACGTCAGGTGGTCTTTAAACCGACGTTTCAGTCGAACCAAAGCATGATATGCAAGGTTAGGCTCCACCGCCAGTAACTGCGATCTCCGCATGTTATAAAATTGATGCACCATTTCGGGATCGACCGCAAAAGCTCCAGGGGTCGCCACCTCCTCTACCTTATGTCCCTCCCACAGACCATCCGAATCACGGGACGTCTTCAGCCCAGACTCCGCAGAGATCCCCGAAGCTGAACGGCTTGATCCATGGGGTGACATTAGTCGATATCAGGAGAAAATCAAAGTGAAAAATCTGAGCATGGGTAATGCTTCGCAGGGTCATGAATGCGATGCTCTCAATATTAGCTCTATTCTCAAGCGGGTAAAAGCAGCAAAAAACGAGTAACCCAAACATAGATTCGAAAGATTTGTGGTTTCTTGATTTGGTATTCTTGAGCGCCGTAGCCTTGGCGAAGGAGCTTGGAGTTTAAAACTTAGAATTTAAAAATCGACGCTAGCTCTACTTGGCCGGCTCGGGGAAAACCAGAAATGGCTTTAGTTTTTCTAATGTCTTTGGACCAATGCCTGCCACCTTGAGCAAATCCTCCGGTTTGCGGTAGGGTCTTTGTCCGATAATATTGTTCGCCGTTACTTCGCCAATACCTGGCAACTGTATCAACTCATCTCTGGAGGCCTTGTTGATATGGATTTTTTCTGCGGGACCGTTTTGGTCTTTTCCGACACCTATGTTGTTTTCCCTATCATCTTCGCGTTGAGCCTGGCGTTCTGCCGGCAGCTTGGCCCAATCGGTATGCTGCCACACACCAGCACCATTTTTAGCAGCCTGAAGTTCAAAGTCAGCAAGTTGAGCCTTATAGTCTTTGCTGTGTCGTTTATCGTAAGTCTCACGGTAAACACCAAAAGCTCTAGCAAGCCCCTTCGCCACAAGCATAGCGGCTAGATCCTTGCCGTCTTTCGTGATCACAAAGCCATAGTAGCGTTTGTATTTGGCGGAGCCACGGGCATCGCTAAATGCGGTATAAACAGTGAAAGGCTTGGCGAGGATTTGGCGCGTTTCTTCGGTCGCTTTCACACCGTAACTGATAGCCAAAGCCGTCGATGCCTTAGCGTCTCCCACTTTGCTGATACCAAAGTAACGCCGCTGAGCCCGCACGCGTCTACCGTCCGTGGTATCATGGATCTTGGACTCAATACAATCAGCCCCATACAACCGGATCGTGATTTCTCGCGCTTTGTGACCAGGTCCATCCTTGCCTGCCGGTTTATCCGGAATTTGAACTCGAAAACTATCACCATCTGCCCAAACGGTTTTGATCAGAGTGCAGTTTTCTATTTTAACCAGCGGCGTAGCTTGGGCAATAACACTCAGGAAAATCAAACTGATCACGGTAATCGCACTAACGAGACTTGTGATGTTGATTGGCGAGATCTTGTTCATTGAAAAGCATACTAGCTTACCGGACGCTACCTTGCAAGCAAGTAGACTGTTGCCTCTACCGAATCGGATACGTCAACCAAGTAAGCTTTCACCCATTTCACCCATTTCGTCGTATGACTCCAGACCTCGCGTCGTGTGTAAGATTCGTGGTTTTGAATTCTTCGTGGTGAAAAATGACGATGGATGGTTCTTTACGGATGATCTGGTAAGTTGTCTTCTGTGGGCATGAATTTACGAACTGTAAGAGGTTTAGCTCTGTGTGGGTTATTATTGATTATGGCAGGTGTGCAGGCAGCGCCTAAGGCTGCGAAAGGGAAGCAAGCGACTGCTGAAGCACCCTTTGGCCCTTCCAACGATCGGGCTGCGACGGGGAAGTGGTGGGAGAAGAATTTTAAAGGCAAGGAGGCTTGGCTGGATCTGAAGGTTCCACGCGACAAAGTGATTGGCTTTGCGCTCTACACGACCTTTCAAAACACACTGAAGATGACAGCCCAGCTCTATCCGTTGATGCCGGGTGAGGCTAGGGTGGCTCGATTGGAAATTGAGAAAGACGGTAAGTGGGTGGAGGTTGCTCAAGAGAAAGTGCACGAGCTTGGGTGGTCGGCTCACTTCCGGGTTACGAACTGGGATCAGACGAAGGATTTTAAATACCGTGTTCGTCACGGTGACAAGGCGAGCTATGAGGGATTGGTTAGAAAAGACCCTGTGGGTAAGGATGTGATTCTTGTGGGTAACCTATCTTGTAATTCAAAGAGGGATCGGGGGAATCGGGCGCAGATGGTTAAGAACCTGATTCATCAAAATCCGGACCTGCTCTACTTTGCTGGCGACCAGAGTTATGATCACAAGGAGCACACGGCGGCGTGGCTTCAGTTTGGTCGGCAATTTGGTGAAGTGATGCGGGACCGTCCAACGATCACGATTCCAGACGACCACGATGTAGGGCAACCTAACTTCTGGGGTGAAGGCGGTAAGGTCGCCAAACTTGGTGGCGCTGCGGATGGTGGTTATTTGCTGCCAGCCAACTACGTGATGATGGTCGAGCGTTGCCAGACCTGGCATCTGCCTGATGCTGTGGACCCACGTAAGATCAAACAGGGGATTGGTGTCTATTTCACTCGGTTGACGGTAGGCGGTATCGACTTTGCCGTTATTGAAGACCGTAAGTGGAAGAGTGGGCCTGCGGGTAAGATCCCGAAGCAGGGACCGCGTCCTGACCATATTAAAAATCCCGATTATGATCCCAAGTCAGTGGACGTTGAAGGTTTGGTTTTATTGGGAGACCGACAGCTCAAGTATCTCCGCGAGTGGGGACAGGACTGGACGGATTCTGAAATGAAATGTGTGCTTTCGCAGACACCCTTTGCCAGTGCTGTAACAAATCATGGTGGGATAGAAAACCGACTCCACGCCGATATGGATTCCAATGGCTGGCCGCAGACAGGCAGGAACAAGGCGCTGGTGGAAATCCGCAAAGCCTTAGCCCCGCATCTCTGTGGTGACCAGCACCTGAGCACGATGCTTCAGCATGGGATCGAGAACTGGAACGACGGTCCGTGGTCGCTCTGCTCACCTGCGATTGTGAACACGATCTATGCCCGTTACTGGTTGCCTCTGAATGATGCTCCAGGAAACAATCGCGACCCCAAGAGTGCTCTTCCGTTTACTGGCGAGTATCTCGATGGATTTGCTAACAAGATCACCATGTATGCTTATGCCAACCCGCATGTATCTCAGTCAAAAGGCGGCGGCTATTCGACGGCTGCGTTTAACAAAAAGGATCGTTCGATCACTTTTGAGAGCTGGGCCGCTGATGCGGATGTTTCCAAGGGCGACAAACCATTCAAAGGCTGGCCAAAAACGATCAAACAATGGGATAACGACGGCAGAAAGATCGTTGGCAATCTTGGTGTGATCACCGTCAAGGGGATCTCTAATCCTGTTGTCCAGGTTGTATCCGAGGCCACAGGAGATATTCTCTACACGCTCCGCGTTCAGGGAAATAGCTTCACTCCACGTGTCTACGCGAAGGGGAGTTACACTGTGAACATTGGTAGTCAGAAGCCCGATCAGAAGAGTCTCAATGGATTGAAGATCGGCGGTAAGGCGATGACTGTGGAGATGAAGTAGGTGAGCAGTGAGCGGTGAATTCTGTGGTTTATCCTGAACCCACAACCCAAGGTTTCATTAGCCAAGTCTTCCTTTTGCGCCTTTTGCGCCTTTCGCAACTTTCGCGGTCGAAAAATGAACCCAAAAGCGGCTCCAGTTTCCTGAAGCCGCTTTTTGATGAATTCTACTGGCTGCATGCTGCCAGTTGTTGCTCCATGCCTCGTGTTTAGTTCAGGGCAACGAGGTCTTCGTGTGGCGGGGCGAATTGGGTGAGGGGGATGCCTTGTACCGCGGCTTTGTATTCCTCCATGGTGGGGGTGCGGCCGAGGATGGCGGAGAGGACGACGACAGGTGTGGAGGAGAGTAAGGACTCTCCTTTCTTGCGGTCGGAGTCTTCAACGACGCGACCTTGGAATAGGCGCGTGGATGTAGCCATGACGGTGTCGCCTTTTTCAGCTTTCTCCTGGTTGCCCATGCAGAGGTTGCAGCCTGGGCGCTCTAAATACATCATGTTCTCGTATTCGGTTCGCGCGGCACCTTTGGGCGCGTCATCGTTGAATACGAAGCCAGAGTATTTCTCAAGCATGTCCCAGTCGCCTTCTGCCTTCAGTTCATCAATGATGTTGTAAGTGGGGGCGGTGACGACGAGAGGGGCTTTGAACTCGACCTTACCTTGCTGTTCTTCTAGGTTGCGGAGCATTTTAGAAACGATCTTCAGGTCTCCTTTGTGAACCATGCAGGAACCGACGAAGCCGAGGTCGATCGCTTTTTCTCCTCCGTAGTAGGAAAGCTCGCGGATGACGTCGTGAGTGTAGCGTTTGGAGACGTCATCATTGTTAACGTCTGGGTCGGCGATCATTGGCTCGTTAATGATGTCGAGGTCGACAACCATTTCGGCGTGGTAGTTGGCGTCGGCGTCGGGGGCGAGGGGTGGATTTTCAGCCGAGCGGATTTCAGCGATACGCTTGTTAGCAATGTCGATGAGGCCTTGGAGAACTTGGGGTTTGTTGTCCATGCCCTTGCCGATCATCACCTGAATACGGCTCTTGGCGATCTCGAGAGACTCGATGAGGGTGTCGGGCTGGGAGATGCAGATGGAGGCTTTAGCCTTCATTTCGGCGGTCCAGTCGGTGAAGGTGAAGGCTTGGTCGGCAAGGAGAGAGCCGAGGTGAACTTCGATGATTCGGCCTTGGAAGACGTTGTCTCCTCCGAATTTGTCGAGCATTTGAGATTGGGTCGCGTGAACGACGTCGCGGAAGTCCATGTGCTCTTTGAGAGTACCTTTGAAGGTGACTTTAACCGACTCGGGGATGGGCATGGAGGCTTCTCCGGTGGCGAGAGCGAGGGCGACGGTGCCGGAGTCGGCTCCGAAGGCGACGCCTTTGGACATACGGGTGTGGGAGTCACCGCCGATGATAATGGACCAGTCGTCCACAGTGAGGTCGTTGAGGACCTTGTGGATGACGTCAGTCATGGGGTGATATTTATCCTCGGGGTCACGGCCGGTAATGAGTCCGAAGTCGTTCATGAACTTCATTAGCTTGGGAGTGTTTTCCTGGGCTTTTTTGTCCCAGACAGAGGCGGTGTGACAGCCTGACTGATAGGCTCCATCGACAATGGGGGAGATGGTGGTGGCGGCCATGGCTTCGAGTTCCTGCATGGTCATGAGGCCGGTGGTGTCTTGGGAACCTACGATGTTGACTTCGACACGGAGGTCGGAACCTGCGTGGAGGGTCTTTCCTGGAGTGGTGCCGACGGCGTTTTTGTTGAAGATTTTCTCCACGGCGGTGAGGCCTTGGCCTTCGTGGGAAATTTCCTTGGACGGGGCGTAGACGACGGGGGCTTCGACGCCGAGGGTTTTGGCGGCGAAGGTTTGGAGTTTTTTACCAAAGACGATGGCGTAAGAGCCACCGGCCTTCATGAATTCCACCTTTTGGGGGGTGAAGGCCTTGGTGATGTCGATGAGTTCGCTCTGGTTGTCTCCAAAGCCTTGATAGAGCTTTTTGGTCTTGGAGTTGATGGTGAGGACGGTGCCGGTATCGACAGAGTAAACTTGCTCGAGGACGGGATCGCCCGCGTCGTTGAGAACGGTGTTGCCCTCGGTGTCTTTCTTTTTGACCCAGTTTTTAAGGTCAAGGCCGATGCCGCCGGTGACATCAACGGTGGTGAGGAAGATGGGGGAAATTCCATTGGTTCCCGCGACGATGGGAGCCATGTTGACGAAGGGAACGTAGGGGCTACCTGGGCGGCCTGTCCAGAGGGCGACGTTGTTGATGCCGGACATGCGGGAGGATCCGACACCCATGGTGCCTTTCTCGGCGATGAGCATGACGCTCTTGCCGGGGTGGAGTTTCTGGAGGGCTTTGATTTTCTGCTGAGCCTCTGGGGTGATCAAGCACTGGCCGTGAAGCTCGCGATCGGAGCGGGAGTGGGCTTGGTTACCGGGGGAAAGGAGGTCGGTGGAGATATCTCCCTCACCTGCGACGTAGGTGACGACTTGGGTCTCATCCGGGACCTCGGGAAGCTTGGTGAAGAACTCGGCCTGAGCGTAGCTTTCGAGGAGGTCTTTGGCGATGGTGTTACCTGATTCGAAGGCGGCCTTGAGGAGTTCCATGTCGGCATCGTAGAGAAAGACTTGGGTCTTGAGGACGGTAGCGGCGGACTGGGCGATATCCGCGTCATCGCCGAGGGCGAGGTCGAGGAGTACGTCCATGGAAGTACCACCCTTCATGTGGGAGAGGAGTTCGAAGGCGAACTCGGATGTGATTTCCGCGACGGTGGTTTGGTCGAGGATGATTTCCTTGAGGAAGTTGGCTTTTTCACCGGCGGCGGATGTGGTGCCGGGAAGGGTGTTGTAGATGAGGAACTTGAGGGAGTCCTCGTAGTATTCGTGGGCGGGATCTTTGATCTGGGTGATGATCTCGGCGAGGAGATCGGCGCCATCGATGGGCTTGGGGTGCAGTCCTTGTTCTTTACGGTCTGCAATTTCTTGGAGGTAGTCTTGGTAGAGGCTCATTGATTTAGGAAGTGAAAGGTGGGGAAAGAGAATAAAAAAGTGGAAGCTGTATATAAAGCAAGAAGCCTGTCCCAATTTGTATAGAGGCAGGCGCGGGGAGCATAGTGGGGGAATATGCTTTGTCAAGAAGTGACACGAATCCCTTTAAAATAAGGGGGGTGGGAGGTTTTTTTGGGCTCAGAGCCCTTTGATCTCTATTGATTCAATTTTCCATTTGGCTGACTCATTTTTTTTCCAAATCAGGACGGCATCACAGGCTTCTCCATGGCGTTCGCCATTTTTTCTGGTAACCGAGAGAATGAGGTTAGCATCAACTGTAGCTTGGGTGTCGGTGAGCTCGATGATGTCGATCTGACT